>Ga0116851_174_pt1 | contig 74032 bp, 91 predicted proteins | sample Deesub1362A_J573_FD_85034 | JGI IMG/M metagenome (GOLD analysis project Ga0116851, IMG submission 85034)
GCCTTATGTGCGTGTGGGCTGCCAGGTTTGCCTCGACTTTTCCGCTGAGCTTGCAGACCTGAGCGTGGGCGCCGTGGGTTCGCCAGCGAAGTACAGCACCGTTATAGTGCGAACAAAGCGGGGTATGGACCTGCTTAAAGCAGCGGAACGCGAGGGCTACGTTGAGGTGAAGCACATAAGCGAGGTAAAGCCGGGACCGAAGCTGGTGCTCAAGCTCACAAAGGAGAAGCGCGACGAGAACCTCGCCGAGGCGGAGCGCAGAGAGCGCGCTGGCTACGTGGCTAAGCACATAGCCACGATGGGAGAGAACAATCTGGAGAAGCTGGTGGAGGAAGCCCAGGGCAAGAGCTTCGCTGATTTAGAAAAAGATGTTATAGACGCTGGCATGTGCATCTCATGCGGGACCTGCGTTGCGGTTGCGAGCGAACAGTTGGAGATGGTGGAGGAGCGCCCCCGCCTGAAGGAAGGTGCAAAGGGGGATGTGCCCAACGCTTACCTAGCATGTCCCCGCACCTCGCTGCCCAGCATGGTTATAGCCGAAAAGCTGTTCGCCGATGAAGGCGAAATGAATAGCGACAGCCTGGGGAAGTACATTGACATCTTCGCAGTCAAAGCCACGGATAAAGCAAAGCTCACTCGCTGGCAGGATGGTGGTGCAGTTACTGCGCTGCTGCTCTATGCGCTCAAGGCGGGAGAAATAGACGCCGCGATAGCTGCGAAGCGTGACGAGAACTGGCGCCCGCTTGCAGTCGTAGCCTCGAGCGAGGAGGAGCTTCGCGAGACAGGTGGTACGCTCTACTGCTACGTGACCAACATGCCCCTGCTGCGGGAGGTGGCTTCAAAGTGAAGGAAATACGCTTCCATGGTCGAGGAGGTCAGGGCGCAGTCACTGCTGCAGACCTGCTTGCAATGGCGGCCTTCTTTGACGGCAAGTACTCGCAGGCTTTCCCAAGCTTCGGCACAGAGCGCAGGGGAGCGCCTGTCACAGCGTTCGCCAGAATAAGCGACCGCTTTATAAGGCTCAGGAGTCAGATTTATGAGCCGGATTACATTGTGGTGCAGGACCCCTCGCTGCTCGAGGTTATAGATGTGGCGAAAGGACTTAAGAGCGATGGCAAGGCGCTTGTAAACACTGAGAAGAGCACTTTGAAGCTAAATACTGAGGCTGAGGTTTACACAATAAACGCCACAAAAATTGCGCTGGACGTGCTGGGCGTGCCCATAGTCAACACCGCCATGATAGGCGCCTTTGCGGCGCTCACCAAAGAGGTCTCTCTGGATTCAGTTATAAAAGCGGTGCGCAGACGCTTTCCTGCAAAGCTCGCTGAAAAAAACGTTAAGGCGGTTGAGGTAGCGTACGAGAAGATGGAGGCCAGGCTATGAAGGTTAACATCGCAGCGTGCATCACTGAGCCCGGGAGCTCAGAGCGTAATAAGACTGGCGGCTGGCGCGTTTTCCGCCCGGTGATTAACAATGAGCGCTGCATAGACTGCGGAAGCTGCTGGATCTTCTGCCCAGATGCAAGCATAATTCGCGAAGAGAACGGTGAGTATAAGGTTAACCTGGACTTCTGCAAAGGCTGCGGAATCTGTGCAAATGAGTGCCCGTCTGAAGCTATAGAGATGGTGCTGGAGGAGAAGTGATGCCCCACAAGGATGTGATGCATGGCTCTCGCGCGGTTGCTGAAGCGGTAAGGCTGTGCGACGTTAAAGTGGTTGCCGCTTACCCAATTACACCCCAGACGCACATCGTGGAAGACATCGCCGAGATGGTGGCAAACGGCGAGCTTAAGGCAGAGTACATAATGGTTGAGAGTGAGCACTCTGCCATGAGCGCATGCATTGGAGCGAGCGCTACAGGGGCAAGGGTGTTCACCGCCACTGCTTCGCAGGGGCTTGCGCTCATGCATGAGGTGCTGTGGATAGCCTCTGGCATGCGCCTTCCTATCGTCATGGTCAACGCAAACCGTGCGCTGAGTGCGCCGATAAACATCTGGAACGACCAGAGCGACTCCATCGCCGAGCGTGACTCTGGCTGGGTTCAGATTTACGTGGAGACCAACCAGGAGGCGCTGGACAGCGTGATTCAGGCTTACCGCATAGCTGAGCATAAGGATGTGCTCCTGCCCGTGATGGTGTGCATGGACGGCTTTGTGCTCACCCATACCGTGGAGCCGGTAGAGGTGCCTGACGAAGAGCAGGTGAAGCAGTACCTGCCCGAGCTTCACTTACCTCACGTGCTCGACCCTGAGCAGCCTGTTACCATGGGTTCCCTGGGCGACCCCAACTACTATATGGAGTTCAGGAAGCAGCAGGAGCTGGCGATGGAGAATGCGCTTCGCGTGGCGAAGCAGGCGGATGAGGAGTTTAAGGAGATCTTCGGGCGAGGTTATGGTCTGGTCGAGGGCTACAACCTCGAAAACGCCGAGATTGTGCTGGTAACTATGGGCTCCCTGGCAGGTACCATAAAAGAGACGCTCGACGCCTTGGGCGACGAGAAGGTTGGCCTGCTCAGGATCCGCCTTTTCCGCCCCTTCCCGAAGGAGGAGGTGCGGAAAGCACTTGCGCAGGCGAAGGTAATAAACGTAATTGAAAAAGATGTTTCCATCGGCTTTGGTGAAGGTGCTCTGATGACTGAGCTCAAGAGCGTGCTCTACGGCACAGATGCAAAGATTCTCGGTACCGTCGCAGGGTTAGGCGGGCGAGACATAACCATGACGCACATCCGCGAGGCTATTGAGCGGGCAAAGCGTGCGCTGCGTGGCGAAAGCGTTGAAGAAGTAGCCTGGGCAGGTTTGAAGGAGGAAGCGCTGTGAAGGTCGTTGCAGATATTCCCAGCTATGTGAAGTGCCGCCACGTGTGCGGCGCAAGTTTAGCGGCGAACCGCTGCTTCAAGTTCAGACTCAATGTTAAAGATGTAAGCGAAGAGGAGTATTTTGCTCCTGGACATAGAGGTTGCGCCGGCTGTGGTTGCACCATAGCCATGAGGCTCGCGCTTAAAGCCGCGGGTAGGAATGTGATTGTAACCCACGCAACGGGGTGCATGGAGGTTATAAGTTCACCTTACCCAGAGACCGCCTGGCGCGTGCCCTGGATTCACGTCGCCTTTGAAAATTCCGCCGCCGTGGCGAGCGGCGTCGAAGCTGCGCTCAAGGCACTGGGTAAAAAGGACAGGGTTAAGGTAATCGCCTTTGGTGGCGACGGCGGCACTGTGGATATAGGCTTCCAGGCGCTCAGTGGCGCTCTGGAGCGCGGGCATGACTTCGTGTACATATGCTATGACAATGAGGCGTACATGAACACAGGTATACAGCGCTCAGGCTCCACGCCCTACGGAGCCAGCACCACCACCTCACCCCCTGGCAAGGAGAGTTTTGGTAACAAAACCTTTAAGAAGGATATGCCTCGCATAGTCGCTGCCCACGGCATACCATACGTGGCCACTGCAAGCGTGGCTTTCCCCCTAGACTACATGGAGAAGGTGAAGAAGGCGCTTAGCGTAGAGGGACCTGCGTATGTGCATGTGCACGCACCCTGCACCCCTGGCTGGGGCATAGCAAGCGAGAAGAGCATAGAAGTCGCGAGGTTGGCGGTGGACAGCGGCATGTGGATACTCTACGAGATAGAGAATGGCAAAAGCAGGGTGACCTACAAGCCCACGGTGAAGAAGCCTGTGAAAGAGTACCTACGCATGCAGAAGCGCTTCCGCCACCTCACAGAGGAGCACATCGATGTGCTTCAGCGCTACGTTGACGAGCGCTGGGCGGAGGTCTTTGGTGAGGATTAATTAGCGAGGTCAGTAGTTTCAGAGGCACTGCATGGGGAGTCGTGAATCATTTCTTTTTTCTTTCCTATTAGTTGTGATCTCTGAGTCCGAGAATTCTAATTAAGGTACTTCTCGCCTCACAATCAATCTCAGGCTCCCTCATCTCTTCTGGGTATGCCTTCTTTAAGAATTCCCTGTACTTTTCAAATTTTTTGTCCACATCTTTTAGAAATACCATAATCTCATCGGCTTTGTCTTTCGCATTTACATGCAAAACAGTCATGCCAAAAACTGCTGGGAACTCTATCTGAATCTCCTTATTTGCCTTGATCTGTGCTCTTATCTGTCCGTGAAGATAGTCGATTAATGCGTCAATATCATCCCGCATAGCACCGGTATATTCAGGAAACTCCTCAAAGAATTCGCTGTACTTCTGCCTGCCAAATATCTTCAGGAAGTAGTATTTGAGGGCTTCATAAGCTTCGGGCGTAAAGCTGAACAATTCTTCCCTTGCCCACATCAGCAGGATGGAGAACCTCTCTATGTCGTCGACGGAAGAGAGGATTTGACCATAGTTTGATTCGTCGGCATCACTCAAAAGTTTGACCTTTTTGTCGATTAGGTAGTCCAGCAGAAATTCTGAGTAAAATACAATGGGTATGTATTCAGTGTGGAGCTTCTGGAGGGCTCCAAAGATTCCAGTGCACTGCATGAGTGTATGTGGGTGGAGGGGTAGTTAAAGGTTTTGGTTTTTGGGTGATTGTTCAGATGGTTTAATCCATTCTACTACAAAATTAATAAATTTATTTTTATTTTTTCTTAGTTCTTTAGAACCGGGATGATATGTTATAACCATTTTTATCCCTTTGTATTCTTTTTCTTTCCATTTCCAATCATGAGATTCGTCTTCTATAAAGTTTTTTCCAAATAATTCTTCTATATAATCATCATAATCTGAACCCGTAAAGAAAATAACATGCTTTGGTTTCAGTTTCTCAATTTCTTTTTGAATTATTTTATTTTTCTCGATACAACATTCCTTCATAAAATCTGGAGTCTTGTCTCTTGAACCATTGGATATGTTGCATTTCATCATATTTGTTATTGCGATTTTATCGGTGCCTTCATAATAATTTACGTCATATAATTTCCTTGTTATTTCCAATATGAAATCCCAAAAAGGTGTGCTGCCTGTTTTTAGGTATGCTGCCCCTATTTCTCTAACATCGATAATTCCTCCTCTATTTTTTTCGTTTTTTAAATATTCAAATTCATCATAATCAAACCATGTATTTTTTCCAACAAAAAGCACTTTATATTCATCATTTTGGAAGTTTTTGCCAATATGGAAAAATGAAAAAGGTCCTACCTTATTTTTGTCTTCACACTTCTCCCTACACTCTTTACATAAACTATTCCCTACCCCTTCTTCCTCATACATGGCAAAAATCTCTTCAACCAAGCTCAACCTTAAAGCCCCCTTCAGCTTATGAATATGACCTTCCTGATTTGACAGTATTTAAAGCTTTCCAAATGTGTATGCTGGATAAATTTTATATACAAAATATACAAAATACATAAAATATGGCAACCATACAGATATCGAAAGAGACCCAGAAAAAGCTCTTTGAAGTTGCTGCAAAGCTTCAGCTCAGGCTAAGGAGAAGGGTGAGTCTTGACGAGACCATAAGGTATCTCCTAACCCTGCAAGAGGGGGGCAGACGCAAAGAGAAGTTCGCCTCCTTCTATGGATGTGCCCGCGGAGATGAGGCTGAAAAAGCGAGGAAGTTGCTGCATGAGCTTCGCGCCGAGGAGGACGCTCGCCTTGGAAAGCTTAGTGGTTGATGCGGGTGTGCTCATAGAGATAGCCTATGCCACCGAGCTTGGAGAAGCTGCCGCGCGGGTAATCGAAGAGTCGCCTTCATACACCACTTCTTATGCAATCACAGAACTTTTTTATGTGCTCTGCCGGCGCTTCTCTTCTGAATTTGCAGAGGAAAAGGTGGCACTGCTACTGGAATCAAACTATGTTAAGGTCGAGCACAACTCTGAGCTGTGCCTTGAAGCAGGTAAGATAAAATGCGAGCGAAGAATCTCTCTCGCGGATTGTTATATCATCGCCCTCGCAAAAATGCTTGAAGGCAAAGCAATGTTTGCACGCAGGGAGAAGGAAATCGAGAAAGAATCGAACAGGAAGCCCTTTGATGTTGAGATAATCTATGCCGAAGATCTGATTTAGAGATGTGTAGATAATCTCAACATTCATCCACAAAGCTAACCTCTAGTGGCATCCCTTCTCACAGGTCTCGCGGGCGAACTCCTCCTCGCGCACGCCTATATGCTCCTCCCTTGCCAGAACCTCCCCGCTCACAGGGTCAACGTAGATAACCATTGCATTTATGCTTCCTAAGCCTGCGCACCCGCACTTGCGCTCCATTATCTCCACCCGCCAGAGGTAGCGTCCCACCTCAGGCTTGAACTCCAGCACAGCGCGCTCCACTCGCAGCGATGCGTTCTCAAAATGCTCCTCCGCAAATTTTATAAACTCCTCATCCTCGCTGGCGATGCGTATCGCTTCCTCGCTGGATATGGGGATGTGCACACTCGAGTTGAGCTTCTCAAGCTGTGCGCTTAGCTGCGCCACCTCCCCGCTAACGCGTGCATAATTAAAAAGCAGGCCACCGGTTAAAAGCGCAAGGGCTACTATCACCGCAGCAAGAGTTTTATTTTCCACCATCTCAGGCTCTCGGTATACCGCCCTCGTTGATTATGAGCACATCCTTCACCGCCTTAACTGCAGTGAAGGGTATAAGGATTTCACCCCGCTCATTCAGCCTGAAGTACTTCGGGTCCACATCTTTGCCCGGCTTAACTATGAGCATCATCACTTTGCCCGCGACGGTCTCAATGCTTATGTCAGTAAGCCTGCCTATAACTGTTCCGCGGTCACTAACCACATTCCTCCCGATCAGGTCTCTCCCTGCAATCCTGCCCATTCTCTCCTGCCTCCATGTCTAAATTTGCAAAGGCGCTACTTAAAGCTTAGCCCTCTCCTTGCTGCGGATATTATGTCGCTAAGGGTAATTATACCCTCTGGCATCTGAGTCAGCTCGGTTTTGCCTTTTGCACCCTTAACCACAAAAAGCCTGCTCACCCTGTTCTCCCTCATCAGCTTCGCTGCCTCAAGAAGCGTCGCATCAGGGTCTATTCCAAAAAAGCTAGTGCTCATTATCTCCTCAACCTTCGCCTCCTTGCTTATACCCCTGCTCAGGGCACGCACCATGTCTGTATCTGAAACAACCCCTACGGGCTTGCCCTCATTGTTCACCACGAGCAAGCCGGAGATGCCCTCGTTGCGCATTACGCGAGCGACGTCGCGCAGGCTCATACCCACCTCCACTGTGATAAGTGGCTTCCTGAGGAAATCTGAAACCTTGCTCTCCAGCATCACAACTCACTCCGCAATGTACCTCACCAGATCAGAGGAGGTAAGTATTCCAACAGGGAGCTGGAGGTAGGGCTTTGAGAGGCTCGCCTTCTCCGGCCTCTCCTCCTTTACCACAAAGAGGCGGTGCACCCTCTCGCGCTCCATCACGCGGGCTGCCTTTTCCAAAGGTGCCTCCTCCTCAATTATAAGAGTAAAGGGCATCATCACCTCGCTCACCTTCGTGGTCTCAAGATCCTTGCCCTTGATGATAGCGTCCAGCACGTCGGTATCTGATATTACACCCACCGTATCGCCGTCCTCGCTTACCACCGCAACGCCCGAGATTCTATACTTTGCCATAACCCTGACTACATCGCTCAGCGTGGCGTTAACGTCGACGGTGTAAACCCCCCGCGTCATGTAATCCCTAACCCTCGCCATGCTCTCACATCTCCAGCTCCTTTACGCTGTAAACCCCAGGTATTGAAGCGATTTCCTCAACCACCTCTTTACCTACAGGCTGGTCCACGCTCAGCACCATAAGCTGGGTATCACCCTTCTCACGTCTGCCCACCTGCATTGCTCCTATATTTATCTGTTTTTTCCCCAGAACCGTCGCCACTCTGCCTATCATCCCAGGCTTATCCTCATGCTTCACAATGAGCATCTTCCCGCTCGGGGTTAGCTCAATGGCGTACTCCTCTATGCCTGTGATTCTCACCTCGCCGCCAATGCTTGAGCCCTTGACAATGGTCTCGCCCTCGTCGGTCTTCACCCTGAGGATTATAAGGCTCTCGTACTTCTCTGCATCTTCCCGCTTTGCCTGGGTAATGCGTATATCGCGATTTTTCGCCACCACGGGCGCGTTCAACAGGTTCACACCTTCTGTAAGAATGGGCGAGAGCAAACCTTTGAGAACCGCGTTGGTGAGCACCTCCTGGTGTTCCTCCTCCGCAAGGGCTCCGCAGAAGGTCACCTCCACGTCGCGAATCCTGCCAGAGACAAGCTGAATTGCGAAGTTGCCCAGTGCCTCGGCAAGCGCAAGGTGGTCCTTGAGCTTATCCAGCACCTCAGGCGGAAGCCTGGGCATGTTCACCACATTGCGCGGAGGTTCGCCGCGAAGCACCTTGAGCACTTCCTCGCAGGCGATAAGCGAAGCATAGCGCTGCGCCTCTTCGGTTGAAGCACCCAGGTGAGGTGTAACTATGCAGTTGTCCAGCTCCAGGAGAGGGCTGCCGAATGGTGGCTCCTTCTCAAACACGTCAAGGGCAGCACCTGCCAGCTTACCTGAGCGCAGGGCATCGTAAAGCGCTGCCTCATCCACCACGCCCCCGCGGGCGGCGTTTATTAAGTACGCCCCGTCCTTCATCTTGGCTATAGCTTCGGCATTTATCAGGTGCCTGGTCTGCTCCGTCAGGGGCACGTGGATGGTGATAAAATCGCTCCTCGCAAGAAGTTCGTCAAGCTCAACCACCTCAACGCCCAGCTCCTCTGCAAGCTTCTTTGAGATGTAGGGGTCGTAGGCTATGCAATGCATCTCAAAGGCTTTGGCCTTGCGCACCACCTGGGAGCCTATCCTACCCATCCCTATTACGCCCAGAGTTTTTCCGCGAAGCTCAATGCCCAGAAACTTCTTCTTCTCCCACTTACCTGCCTTGAGGCTGGCATTCGCCTGAGGTATTCGCCTTGCGAGAGCAAGCATTAAACCAATGGTATGCTCCGCTACGGTTATGGACGAAGCTTCGGGAGCGTTAACCACGATAATGCCACGCTCTGTCGCAGCCTTGATATCGATGTTGTCCACGCCCACGCCAGCTCTGCCTATAACCTTAAGGTTCTCAGCAGCTTCTATCACGTCTCGGGTAACCTTTGTGGCACTCCTAACGAGAAGCCCATCTTTATCGCGAATCTTCTCAATAAGCTCCTCTTTGCTTAACCCAGTTGCAACCTCAACCTCTGCATGCTGACGAAGAAGCTCTATCCCTGCCTCGTGGAGATGGTCGCTCACCAGTATCTTCATCCTGAACCTCCTGCGTCTGAATTTTTCATATAATGGGGTGCGGTGGTATTTAAAATATTCTCTGAATAGGGGCGCCTTCCCCGCCCCTATCACCCCTTCCGTACCAGTAGGGGCGCCGCACATACAGGAGAAGTAAAAGCCGGCAGCAGAAAAATTTATAAGCCACTTACGTGTTGTTAACCACAGGATAAATCAAGGTTAACGAAGGTGGTGAGGAATGTTCATAAGCGAGAACGCAAGGCTCAACTTTTTCAGGTGGCGGTACGAGGCAGAGTTCTACTACAAGCTTGCTCTTGCCTTTACCTTTGCCGGGCTCACCGGCATTGGGGCGCAGGCGAAGCTATACCTTCCCTTCACCCCTGTGCCAATAACAGGACAGGTGTTCTTTGTGCTCCTGAGCGGCGTTGTGCTGGGCAGGAATTACGGCGCGTTGAGCATGGCGCTCTACGCAGCGCTTGGTGCTTTAGGTGTACCCTGGTTCGCCGGGGGTAAGGCTGGAGTAGAGGTGCTCCTGGGCGCAACCGGAGGCTACATCCTCGGCTTCATCCTTGCTTCATACCTGATTGGCTACTTCACCGACACCTACATAAGCTCTCGAAGCCTAGCCTCGCAGCTCGGGCTAATGTTCGCTGGCGTTGGGATAATCTACACTCTTGGCGCAGTGCAGCTCGCTCACGTGGCGAAGCTGAGCACTGGCGAGGCTCTAGCTAAAGGGGTGCTCCCATTCATCCCGGGCGATATACTAAAGGCCCTCGCCGCAGTAGCAATTTCCACAGCGGTCCTGCCTAAGGCAAGCTATGCCCAGGAAAAAGACGCAGGTGCACAGAGCGCAGGAAGAGCAAGGCTCTACCTCAGCGCCATCGCAGCAACGGCGGCTGCTTTCTTCCTGGCACTCTTCTGGATAAAACTCTTGGGACTCAAAAGCGCGAGCGTGGCGGAGCTTCTGTGGTATTCGCTGACCTACTCCGCAGCGGTGCTCCTGTGCGCCGGAAGCGCAGCCTACCTGGCGAAGAGGTAGCCTGAGTCAGACCCGCCTCAGGGCGGAAGTCTTCTGTTCGATATACCTCTCCAACAGCTCTTCCTTTTTCTTCAACTCTTTATCCTTCTCCTCCAGGAGCTTCTTAAGCTCCCTAACCTCCTCCTCCAGCTTTTCCTTTTCCTCTAGGAGTGAGGAGTACTTCTTCTCAAGCTGCTTTGCGCTCTTGTATGCGCTTGCCTCTATCCTGCTGAAGATCTTCTCCGCCGTTGCTGTGGCGTTCTTTATAAGCTGGCCAGCCTGGGAAAGAAACTCCGTCCTTGCCTCTCTGCCCTCCCTGACTCCCGGCGCAGTGCCAACGCCAAGCTTTGCATCCTCGAGGTACTCTATCGCAACCCTCAAGAAGGAAACGCACCTCTCCACATCCCCATCAATCCCATCAACGCTCGCAGAAAGGGTGTACAGCTTCTTTATAGACTGAGAGGCGCCCTCAATGGCGATATCCACCTGCTTTGCGCTGTACTTCCTGAAGCAGGCTTCAACACCCTTCGCAGCCTTCCCCAGCGCTGCGAAGACCTCCTTCTCCAGCTCCTTAAGCTCCTTCTCAACCTTCACCGACTCCTGGAGCAGCTTCTGCTTTAAGCGAGAATTCTCATTTTTCAGCATCTCCATCTCCGCGCTCAGCTTCGCAAGCTCTCTGCGCAGCCTCTCAATCTCGACATCCCTCTCCTTCTGCTCTCTAACGGCGCTGTCCACCCTGCCATAGAGGAGCAGGTTCTCCTTTTCCAAAGTCTTGCACTTCTCCTCATACTGCTCCAGCTTCTGCACCTTTGCTTTGAGTTCCTCGAAGGCTTTGCTTTTCAACGCTGCCTCCTCACGAAGCGAATGGTACTCCTTCGCAAGCTTTGCCAGCTCCTCCTTCTCCTGGGTGAGGCTCTCAAGCTCCGTCCTGTACTGGGAAAGCGCTGCCTCCTGCTCGCTGAATTTCTGCTTCAGCTTTTCATGCTCGCCCTTCAGGGCCTCAAATTCATAAAGCTTCGCGAGCATCCGCTCAATTTCCTTCTCCATCCGGGAGTTCTCTTCCAGCAGAGCTTTAATCTTGCCTCTCGCCTCCTCAAGCTCCTTCGCATTTTTCTCATTCTCTGCGGTAAGGCTGGTGATTTGTTCCTTCGCCGCCTCAAGCTGGGCCTCAAGTTTTGCCACCTTGCTTTCTTCCGCCGCTAACCTCTGCTTCAGCTCCTGATTTTCCTTCTCATAGCCTTCGAGAAGCTTTATCCTTGAAACCAGCTCCTGAATCTCCTTCTCCAGCTTTTCTCTGAGGTTCTCAAGCTCGCCCTTCTCCTCCCTGGTTATCTTGAGTTCTTCCACGCGTGCCCCAAGCTCCTGCTTCGTGCTATTAAGCTCTTCCTCCAGCTTCTCCTTCATGGCTTCAAGCTCAGCGAGCTTTGCATCAAGCTTCTTAATCGTATCCTCCAGCTCGACGATCCTATCCTTGGCCGCGAGAAGCTCTCCCTTCGCCTGCGTCGCCTCCTCCTCGTATTTTTCAAGAAGCTTCACCCTGCTGGCAAGCTCACTCCTCTCGCTACGTAGCTCTGCAAGCTCATTCTCAAGCGTCGCCTTCTCCACATTCAGCTTCTCTACAAGGGTCTCAAGCTCCTGCTTGGCCTCGGAATCTTTCCTTAGCTGGGCTATTTCCCTCTCCTTCTCCTTCAGCTCCTGCGTAGCCCTGCCAAGCTCTTCCCTTTGCTGGGAAAGCTCCTTTTCCAAGCTCGCCTTCTCAGCGAGCGTCGTGGTAAGCCTGTCCTTTAGCTCAGCTACCTCTCCCTCAAGTTTTTCAATGCTGCGCTTCGCAGAAGCCAGTTCCGCCTTGAGGTCTTCATTTTCCTTCTCAAAGCCCTCAAGCAGCTTTACTCTACTTACATATTCTTCTATCTTCTCGCTCAACTCCTTAATCTTCGCCTCGTTGTCTATCCTGACCTTCTCAAGAACCCTCTTCTCCTCTTCGAGCAATTCTTTCTCTTCCTTAATTTTAAGAAGCTCCTCAATCTTTTCCTTTGCCAGACTGTGCTCATTCTCAAGTTTCCTGTACTCCTGCTCCAGCTTTTGATGTTTTTCTTTAAGTTCTGCCAGCTCCTGCTTCACAGCATCGAGGGTTTTCACCAGCTCGTTAAGCCTGGCGCTCTGCTCCTCGACGGTAAATTGCGAAGCGCGGAGATTCTCAGTTAACTCCTCAACCTTACCTTCAAGCTCTTGCTTTTTATCACCCAGCACCTGGAGCTTCTGCTTTAGCTCCCGTATAAGGGAGCGCATCTCCTTCTTCTCAAGATCATCGCCCGCAAACTCCCACTTCTCAACCTTCTCCGCCGAGAAGTCCAGAATAGCGCGAATGCTCTCATGAGCCCTCTCATAACCTTCAAGAAGTCTGTCTCTGATAAACAGCGTGGCGCGCTCCTCCACCATCTCCTGGTTTCTCGCCAGCAGCGCGTCGATCTCTGCCTTCCTCTTCCTTAGTTCACCGAGCTTTTCATCAATCTCCCTCTTCCGCTCCTTCAAGCTATCGCATCTCTCCTTCAGAGAGGGTAGGTCTGAAAACTCCCTTAGTATCTCCTCCTCCTTTTCCCGCTTTCTCCTCTTAATCACCTCATATTCAGAGGAGAAATACTTCAGCTTGAGCTCAAAAAGGTCTGTCCTTGCCTTAATCTCCCCTATACTCGCCTTGCCGGTAATCTTTCCCACAAAACCCCCCTTTGGAGAAATCTCAAGAACACCTCCCCCCGATGAGTATTCATCAAGGAGAGTTTCCAGGGTAACAGGCTTACCGGCCAGCTTAATCTCCACATCCTCGGCATAGGGGGCGATGTCCCTGATAAAAGCCTGCCTCACCCTCGAGGCTTGCGCTGAGAACTCCCTCTCCACCTCATCTCTACTGCGCTCATACTCCTCAATCTTCTTTGAATAAGCCTCCTCGCAGCTCTTCAGCTTGCCTTCAACTTCCTCAGCCTCCTTCTCCAGGGAGGCTATCTCCTCCTCAAACTTCTTGAGCTCCTGCTCTCCCTCAGAAACCGCCAATAGCTCTTCACGGGTTTTTGTGACCTGCTCACAGAATTCTTCGAGCATCTCAGAGGCGCGTATCCCCGTATTTTTAACAAAATCCCGCTCCTCTGGGAAATTCTCGTGTATCAGCTTAATTAGCTCAATAAGAGGGCTGCGAAGCGAGAGTGAGCGTTTTTCTATCTCTGTCAGCATGTCTATAAATTCCCTGCTTGCAGGTTTCTCTAAAGATGAAAGAGATTTTATATCCTCATGGATTGAATACCACTCACTTCTGAGCACGTCAAGAAGCTCGCTTACCCTCATTTAGATCACACTCATTTGTGGAGTTTGGTATCCATTTTTTAAAAGCCTTACGCATAGGGAGGATTGGTGCATAAAATTTTTGAAATATTTTTCAATTAAAGGGGGTGATGTGAAGATTCGTTCTAAAAAAGTTTATATCAAATAAATTTAAAAATTTTTAAATATTAATTCAGGGTGCACTGAGATGCTCGGGATTATAAAAAAGGTTGGGTCGGCAATAAGGAACATGAAACTTGTTTATAAAATTGTTGGAAGCTTTCTGATTATTGCCCTCCTATCCCACGCTGTGGGAATAATCGGGTACATGAAAATCGGAGAGATTAATTCAGCAACTGCGAGGATATCTCAGGAGGCGTGGCCAAAAGCCGAAGCTTCTGCCCGGCTCTCAGAGGAGCTTTTTCTGCTTTCAGAATCTGCACTTAAGTATGCGGTTGCAGATTCTGAGATGCGCAAGGAGCTTAAAGACAGCTACTTCACCAGGGGAGAGAGATTGAGAGAGCTTATAGCTGAGATGGACGCCCAGCCTCTACATGTTCAGGAAAAGGAGGCGATGCTGACAATAAAAGAGACCTTCCCAAAATTCTTTGAGGCCGGGCTTACGCTGATGAGCGCATACGAGGAACTGAGCACAGCAAGAGAAGAGATTTCAGAGAAGGCTGAGGAGATCCACGAGGTGGGAGATGAGATAATCGAGACATCTGAAAGTCCTGCAATTAAAGAAGGAATCATAGAGCAGATGCTGGCAGCCTATGAATACATCAGCATCGGAGAAGAAGAGGAAAAGGAAAGGTTCTGGGAGGTTGGAAATAAATTAAAGGAACTGCCTGAGTATTCGAGCATAGAGGAAGAGCATACGCATTTTGAGGAGATTGCTGCAGGGCTTTTCGATACTTACGAGGATATGAAGGTGAAAGAAGCTTATGCAGAGGAGAGGAGGAGAGAATTTGAGAATTACAGAGACATTATTGTAACAAATGCCAGGAACCTCATTGAGGTGCAGAGGGAAACAATGGTCAGTGCAATGGCCACTGCTATTCAGGAAAGTCAGGACACCAAAGAGGAATTGCAGACTGTTGCAGGTGCCGCAGTGCTTCTTGCTTTGATTTTTGCCATTGTTGGAGTGAGGACGATTACCCGCCCGCTGAAGGAAATTTCAGAGAAGGCCAAAAAGGTTGCTAGGGGTGACCTGACGGTGGAGATCCGCAGCCAGAGCAAAGACGAGCTAGGTGAAGTTGCTAACTCCTTCTCTGCGATGCTTAAATCCCTGAGAGAGCTTATTGGTGATGTAAGAAGGGTGGCAGAAAACATCGCCTCTTCCTCCCAGCAGCTTTCTGCCACCAGCCAGAACGTCACTGCCTCGGCGGAGGAGATCAACAGCATAACCCAGGAGATGGCGGAGAGCTCTGCTACTGTCGCCTCAAAGACTCAGGAGACAATGAAGGTCATGGACAATATGGAAGGCTCCCTTAACAGGGTGGAGGAAAGCGTGGCAAGAGCGATGAGCATAGCTGCTAGAACACGGGAGACGGCTGAGCAGGGAAGCGATGCCGCAAAGGAAGCGCTGGGCAGGATCAGTGAGATGAGAAGGCTAACCTCTCACACATCTGAGATGGTGAGAGAACTCGGGGAGAGCACACAGAAGATAAGGAGGATCGTGGAAGTGATCTCCAACATCGCGGAGAAGACGAACCTGCTCGCTCTAAACGCCGCGATAGAGGCTGCGCGCGCAGGTGAGCATGGTCGAGGCTTTGCTGTAGTTGCGGAGGAGATAAGAAAGCTGGCGGACAGCTCTGCAAAGTCGGCAGAGGAAATAGGAAGCATAATCGACGAGGTAGGGAGGAAGGTAGGACAGGTGGTAAGCGAAATAGAGGCAAGTGCTGAGGATATAGAGAGTGGCACCCAAGTGGTGAGCAGTGCCCTTGCTTCTTTCAACGAAATAACAAAAAGTGTTGAGGAGACCAGTGGGGTAATAGGTGAGATAAATCTCGCCACCAAAAAGCTTAAAAATGATGCAAGGAGCGTAATTGAATCAGCTAACTCCATTGCGGCAATGATAGATGAGACTGCTGCCGCAACCCAGGAGACAGCCGCCGCTGTTCAGGAGCTTAGCGCCGCGATGCAGGAGCTTGCAGCCATGGCTGAGCATCTCTCTGAGGCGGCGCAGCAGCTTGAGGATTCTGTGAAGATGTTTAAGGTCACTGATTCACCACCTACGAAGTCCGTGGAGCCTCAAAGCACATCTAAAAGCGTTATATTGGAAAGCTTAAGTAAATAGAATCTCAAATTTTGTGATAGTTGCGAGAAAAAAGTTTTATATTGTCAAGCATAAGGCTATGAATAAAGGAAAAGAAATAGGGATGATCCCCTTGGAAGCTCTGCTGGAGGAAGTGACCCAGCTTAGGGAGCTGGAGAAGACCTATCTCAAGGTTATAAAGGCGCTTCATCTTGAATGTACGAGACTTGAAGAGGAGGTTTCTCAACTCAGGAGGCTGAAAGAAGAGGTTAAATATCTGCAGCAGCTTGAGCTTTGGTATATCAAGGCGCTCAAGGGCTTGAACGAGGAATGTAATCGCCTTGAGAGGGAGATTTATGAGTTGAAGAGGAGGAGCGTCTTACCCCAGACGTCTGTTAACATCGAGAGGTACCTTGAAGGTGACTTCACGCTTCTGGAGCTTCTTGCCTTTGCAGATAGCAGAGTTAGCCTGAAAGCGCTTAAAAAGGCATCCAGCTGGCTTGGAGTGGAATACAGAAGAGCAAAAGAGGAAATCAAGAAACTCGAGAGAGATGGGATTATCTACCTTAAAAATGGGCATGCGGTGATAAGAAGCGAGGTGCAGGAGCAGTTCAGAGATTACCTGCTCCGCAGTATTCCAGATAGAGATGAGATAATAGAAAACCTCAATGCCGATGCCATTGAAGCTGTTGAGCTGCTCCGCCGCAGACGTGGCGTGCTAACAAAAGACAAATTTGAAGAGCTGGACGTGGATAAGAAGGCTGCACTTCTGAAGCTTGTAGAAAAGAAGCTACTCTTCAGAACCATCGACAGGGATGGTGAGTTAATCTACTTCATGCCCGAAGAAGTTCTCGAGCTAATGGAGGAGCTTCGAGTAGAGGTTGCGAAACGCTCAAAAGTGACAAGAGAAGAGTTGATGAAAAAATTGAACATCAAAGACCCGACGGAGGAGGAAATTGACCTCATACTAAGCACATTCAATGAGTCTGAACTGGAGCCGGCTGAGCTTGAAAGCAATGAAACACTTATTGAAGCTTTCCGCAATGAGCAGGTTGATGTGTTGGTAAACGCTCTGAAGAGCGAAGATGTACACATCCGCAGATTCGCTGTCTCTGCCCTGTGGAAGATTGGAAGCAGGGATGTGGTGGAACACCTTATCGAGATGCTCGACGATACCGACGCCTATGTTAGAAGGCTCGCCATCTCGGCGCTATTGAAGATTCCCGACGAGCGCATGGTGGAGCCGATGATAAGGAAACTCGACGACGAGGACAGCATGGTGCGCTACTCCGCCGCGTCCTACTTTGACAACTACCCTCACTCAAGCGCTTTTCCCTCGCTAGTGAAAGCTCTTAGGGATGAGGACAGCATGGTGCGCACCGTCGCCGCCTCAGCGCTCGGCAAGCTTGGCATGAAAGAGGCTGTGCCATATCTGATAGAGGCTTTAAGGGATGAGGACGCGTGGGTAAGGCACTGCGCTGCTGAAGCTCTGGACAAGATAAAAGGCAGGATAAAAAATGTACGATTGGCTTGATAAGTTGCTGGAGGAGGATGAGAAGGAGCTTAAGGAGATTTCATTCCCTAGAGGTAAGAAGCTCGAAAAGCACTTCAGAAACCTCAAAGAGGTAAAGAAGTTCATTGAGAAGTCAAAATTTACTGGGATAGTAAGGGCCAAGTCGAGAATTGAAAATGTCTTTCTCCTGTATCTCCAAGGGGAACTTGCTGGAGCTGCTACCTTTTCAAGGCTTGGGCTGTATACCACATTTGGAGAAAAGGCCCTCAGTAACATCCTTGACTCCAGTTTCGTTATAGAGTCTATAGAGGAGTATAATCATGAAGAACTCTACTCTACGCTTATTTCAAATCCTGAGATGGTAGCCAACAAGAACCTCCAGAGGAAAATCTTCAGTATAAGTGAGACCATTGACACCCTCCCCCCAGAGACTGTTGGGCTGCTTGAGATGCTGGTATTCAGTGAGGGGGCTGTACAGAGAGAGCTACTGAGAATTGTTAGCCTATCGGTATTTCTCTCTGACTTCGGAGAAAATGACTTCAATGCTGCCATTGACACAATAGATAAGCTTGACTTTGTAACAGAACGCAATGGCGGTTATGAAATCAGCAGTGAATACAAAGCCCTGCTGCGGCAGATATTTCTCAAGCGTGCCAAGGTGGAGAAAGCGAGAGAACTTATTAGAACCGACCAAACCACCAGTCAGCTCCTTTCCCTTTTAGCCGATACCGGAAAGGTCAGCTACAGTGAACTCAAAAAATTTCTAGGTGGAGAGGTGGACACAGCGATAAGCAAGCTTGTGAGCCTTGGGGCTCTGTTTAGAGGCGTGGACAGCAGCGGTTTGCCAACCGTATTCCTCCCGAAAGCGCTTCATGAACAACTCCTCGCAGAAAGGGCAGAGGAAAACCAGCGTGTGGAAGAGGTGGAGCTGAGCAGGGAAGAGCTGATGAAAAAACTCAATATACGTGAACCCACAGATGAGGACATCGAGGCTATAGTTCGCTCTATACTGGAGGAGTCTGAGGATGAACTTGAGGCACTTCATCCCCTTATTGAAGCACTGAGAGAGGGCGATGCTCGGGTAAGAAGCGTCGCAGCCTCCGCCCTAGCAAAGATAGGCGACGCGCGTGCAATTGAGCCCCTGATACATGCCCTGTTTGATGAAGACAACAATGTGAGGGTAAGCGCTGCAAAGGCGCTGGGCACGTTGAAGAGCCCAAAGGCTGTAGAGCCCCTGATTGAAACACTCAGCGACGAGGATAGTGCCGTAAGAGCAAGCGCTGCAAAAGCCTTGGGGAGCATTGGCGACACGCGCGCAATAGAGCCTCTGATCTCTACCCTTAGCGACGGGGACAGCACGGTAAGAGCAAGTGCCGCAAGAGCTTTGGGGAGCATCGGTGACGAACGCGCAATAGAGCCTCTGATTGAAGCCTTTTATAAGGAAGAGGATGAACTTGCGCGCAGGGACATAATATCCGCGCTTTCCGGTTACAGAGACGAGAGAATACTGGAGATTATGATACAGTGTCTTAAGGATAGAGATGCCTATGTGAGGCGCATCGCCGCCTCGGCGCTCTGGAAGAGTGGCGGTGAGCGTGCCATTGAACCACTCATCGAGGCGCTCAAAGATGAAGAAAGCACTGTGAGATACTGCGCAGTCTCAGCTTTGGATGGAGTCAAGGATGAGCGCGTGATTGAGCCGCTCATAGGGGCACTCAACGACAATGATGATATGGTGCGCACCGTCGCTGCCTCTGCCCTGGGCAAGATTAATGACGAGAGGGCGATAGAGGCGCTCAAGAAGGCACTTAATGATAAAAGCGAATGGGTTCGAAACTGTGCTGCTGAGGCACTACAGAATCTCGGCGTTAACATCCCAGACACCAAACCTGAGACACTCTTCGAGAAAAAAGTTATATAAGCACTGACTACGTAACCTCTACCGGAGGTATGCGAATGGGCACATCTATAACAATAGCTGCCGGCAAGGGTGGTACAGGCAAAACAACCATAAGTGCCAATCTTGGAATCGCTCTTGCACAGAGGGGGAAGAGTGTCACAATTCTCGACGCCGACATAGCGATGGCAAATCTGGAGCTTATTCTCGGAATGGAAGGGAAAAGCAGAACCCTGCAGGACGTGCTTGCAGGGGAGTGTGAGATTGAGGAGGCCATATACGAGGGTCCAGGTGGAGTTAAGGTTGTTCCGGCAGGCATAAGCTTGAGCAAGCTGAAAAGGGTGAATCCAGAGAGGCTCGCTGGGGTTATGGAAAGTCTTGTGGATAGAACCGATATTCTAATTATTGACGCTCCTGCAGGCCTTGGAAAGGAAGCATACATTGCTCTCTCCATGGCAGAAAATCTCATACTTGTGGTAAACCCTGAGATTTCGTCACTATCAGACGCGCTTAAAACAAAAAAGGTAGCTGAGATGTGCGGCACAAACGTGCTTGGTGCGATACTCAACAGGGCAACAGGCAATGAGTTTGACCTTACTGCGCATCATGTAGGCGCTGTGCTTGAGACACAAATCCTGACGGTGGTGCCGGAAGACAGCGAGGTTAAGAAAGCCTCTGCAATTGGTGTGCCTCTAGTTATAAGCTCACCCACATCAAAGGCTGCTATTGCAATAAACAGGCTGGCGGCAGAGCTTCTCGGCGAGGAGTACATACCTCCTACAACTCCTGAGAAAAAGAAGAGCATCCTGCAGAGACTTCTGGGTGGGCTGAAACTTAAGACAAGAAGCGCACCTTGAGTGGATACGCATGGTGGACGTTTACACCTCCTTAAAAATTCTCTACTTTCTCTTCGGAATAAGCCTAACCTTGAACGTAATCCTTGCCTTTAAGGTTAGAAGCCTCCGCCTCAAGATAGAGGAGATGAACAGCCGGATTACACTGTCTGAAGAGGAGATCCAGCAGATAACCGCACGCCTGAAGCGTCTTAGCGAGCTTCATGGCGACATAGAGCTTCCCCCAATCACACTGAGAAGGTAGCGCAAGGAATCTGAGAACTCCCTGAACCTCGCCCTCGCAACCTCCTTGCCCTTTGACGTTATCACGTACATTTTACCTCTCCCTTTGTGGAAGGATTCCTGCTTTATAAGCCCCTCCTCAGCCAACTCATGCAGAAGTGGGTAAACCATGCCCTGACTCACAAGCACACCGTAGCGATGGAATATGGTTTTGATGATATTGTAACCATGCATTGGCTCCTGCATTAGTATGGAAAGGATTATTAAATCCAGAAACTTTTTCACCAGGCTCTCGGTTATCTCAGCGGAGATTATCTCGATTCGCCTTTCTTGCGCCTCTCCAGAAACAACGAGGGGTGCGATTACTGTTTTCTCTGCATCAGCCGAAACCACCACTAAGCTGTATAGTCTCAGAATCTGTTCTAGGAATTCGCTGTCCACCGCCTCGACATTGAAGCAGGTGACAAATGTAGCTTCAGGAAACCTGCCAAATAAATCTTCGAGTACTGAAATAAACTCTCTGCGCAGGAGATAGCCTGGAGAAGTATCAAAATCGAGAACCGCAGCGCCTCTTTTGTGCTCTATTAAAAATTTTTCAAGGGCTCTGCTAAGGTTTTGAAGGGTGTTCTCAGCCTTTGCCACCGACTTCTTTATGCCCATTTCATAAATCCTCAGGTTACCTCTGACCCCAAGCTCAACCGCACTCTCCACAAAGGCGTAAGAATAGAATACACCCTTATTTTCAGATAAACCTGCTTTAACAAAAGCTCTCACCGCTTCCTGCTTATCAAGTTTTGAATCATAGAGAAAAAGCACTTTATCTCCATCTGCAATGTTTTTAAACACAAACACTTTACTTTTTACAGGAAAAACCAAAAACTTCTTCATGCAAATTATATATCAACACAGAAGATTATAAAATTTTCTCATTATTGAGACTTAGGCTGAGAAATTACTGCCCAGCTCCTCAAGCTTCCTGCGGAGTTCACTCTCCTTTATCGCAACCGTAACCTCGCCCAGAGTGCGCTCCATTATCATCCTAGCAACGTCCTGCTTGCGCTTTATCGCCACGATGGCGCTTGGATAAACAAGAGAGTTAAGCTCGTGGGTTATCTCATCCATAATATCAAGAAGACGCTCTATCTCGCTCAGCCTATCCTCGCGAAGCAGGTCTAAAATTCGCCTCCTGAGTTCGCCCACCACATCCGCCAAGCCAAGGAGGTACCACTCAGGAGGCACGCGAAGCTCTCTATGCGAGGGCACATCTTCGCCGCGCAGGAGGCACAGCGTAAGCCTTGCCTCCACGTACTCCTGCACAGCCTCCTGAAGCAAGCTAAACCTGAAGTCGTCCTCAGCAAGCATGGAAATTAGCTTCTCTGCCTCGTGGAGAAGCTCCTCCGCAGCTTCATACTGGCTGCGATGAAGCTCACGTAGAGCCTTTGTAGCCAGCCTCCTTATCTCCCGCCCTAAGCTAAAGACCTCCTCACGTCGAGCATCCTTGATGTCGAGCTCTTTCTTTATATCTGCCATTATCTCCTTTATACCCATGACGCTTCATCCCTTTTTAATAAGAAAAACTTTGCTGTCCCGCGAGGCGTCGACCACCTCATAGCCTGTGGCCTCGGCAAGGGCTCTCGCAAAGGCTTCTACCTCCTCATAGCTCGGCATATCCTCGCGTCTCAAGCGGCGCCGGGAGTAGCCAACGTGCACATAACCTTTAGCTTCCACGAAATCAGGCTCCGCTCGCTCTATGAGCGGGACAAAGGCTTCAGGCGCCTCCAGGTTGTAACCGCGCACTAGGGTTATGCGTACAACCTTCCTGCTTCTGCTCTGGGAGAATACCTCAAGACTGTGCATTAGGCGCTGCCATCCATCTCGAACTCGCGGAGCGTTAATCCTGCGGTAAAGCTCCTCATTATAGGCAATAAGAGAGAGGTAGAGGCTGGTAGGGCGAACCTCTGCAATTCGCTCAGGGTTCATGCCGTTGGTCACAAGGAAGGTGGTCATTCCGCGTCGATGGAATGCTTCGATTAGCTCTCCTATGTACGGATAGTTCGTGGGTTCGCCAGCGAGGGAGATTGCCACGTGCTTGGGCGAGTAGGCTTCTTCCATCTCCTGCCTGGTGACACGCTCCCTCTCGCCCCAGTAGCCGCTGAGCAACGCGCGTTGAGCCTTAATCGCCTCCTCCACTATAAACTCTGGCTCGTCGTACTCGCCCTGCATCTCCGCGCCCAGAGTGTGCTCCACGGGGCGCCAGCAGAAGAGACAGGAGTGCTGGCACCACGCCACGCTGGGCGTCATCTGCAGACAGCGGTGCGAGGCTATGCCGTAAAACCTGGATTTATAGCAGGAACGCTTTCTGAGGAGGCGTTCTTTGGTCCAGTGGCATACCTTGACCGCAGAGTGCCTGCCCACTATGCGATAGCTCTGCTTCTCCAGAATCGTCTTAACCTCAGGTGTCAGCATGATTTTTATACTTAAGGTTAACGTCTTAGCATAATGCGATACCCATGAGCTTCGAGGAGATTGCAACAAGGGCGAGGAAAGCGCTGGTGATAGGCATTGGAGGGGGAGGCGACATAATAGGCTGCATCCCCACAGCGAGGTACCTCTCTTTCCTGGGCGTTGAGGTTATACTCGGCGGGCTCACCTGGGAGCGGAGGGTGGTGGACCCAAAGCCAGGACCCAGGCGTATAGATGAGCTGGAGAACTGCACCCCCATCTGTACTGCCATGGCGCTGGCAAATTCTCGCACAAAAACGAGTTACGGTACCCCTCTTACGGAGAGCGTAGCTTCAGAGGTGCTTGGCGAAGAGGTAGTGCTTCTGGACATAAACGGCGGCGCTATAGCTACGGCTGAGGCGCTTCGCTGCGCCATTGAAAAGCTTGGAATAGATATGGTCGTGGGCATAGACGTAGGAGGCGATTCCCTTGCAAAGGGGGATGAACGCGGAGTTCAGAGCCCTCTCGCGGATGGGATAATGCTCGCCGCACTGGCGAAGCTTCCCGTTCCAAGCCTTCTGGGGGTAATAGGCTACGGCAGCGACGGCGAGCTTACAATTGAGGAGCTTCACCGCAACGTGGCTGCGTTAATTGAAAAAGGCGCATTACTTGGGGCAAGGGGCGCCACGAGGGAAGACTTGGAGATTATGGAAAAAATAGCCTCTGCAACTGCCACAGAGGCTTCCAAGCTGGTAGTTGAGGCAGGGAAGGGGAGATACGGAGCGTATAAAATCAGAAAGGACTCGCGCAGCGTTTATCTCACACCCTGTGCGCTTGTAACCTTCTACTTCTCTTCCAAGCATGTGTTTGAGTTCAGCAGAATAGCTCAGCTAATCGCATACACAGAATCCCTAAAGGAGGCTGACGAAATTCTGAGAAGTCATGGTTACCTGACTGAGCTTTACTTTGAGGAGGGTGACGCAAAAATTTAATACCCGTAGCAACCTTCTAATTACTATGAAGCGCGAGCTTGTGGGCATACTCACGAGGAGCGAGAATCAGCCTGCGCTCAAGGATGAAGAAGGCAAGATACGCTTAATTTACAACCTGTTCGACGGGCTAAGCGGAAAGAAGATTAGGGTTACAGTGGAGACCCTTGAAGACTAACCAGCGCCTCCACTGCGCGAGGCGCGGGCGCGAATGGCTTCCTGAATTTTCGCCTGAAGTTCCTTGAGGCGAGAGGTTACTTTCTCCTCCTGGCGCTTTAGCGTATTTATCCTGAGCTCCAGCGTCTCCTTCCTGTCTTTGAGTTCCGCCTCTACCTTGCCCTTCTCACTCTTTATGAGCAGGTTGCCCACACTCTTGTAGACCTCGGCATCTTCGCCGAGCTTCTGCACCTCCTCCAGAGCGCGGGTAACCTCCTTGAGCTGGAGCTCAATCTGCAGCCTCTGCGTGGCTATTGCCTCAGCCTGCTGCTGAAGCTGCTGAAACTGGGCAAGCTGATGCTGAAGTTGTGGGGGTATCTGCTCCATTTCTCAACCTCCGGTTAGCTGAATCGCAAGTTTGAGCCAGCGCATGAAAGATGAGAGCGAAGCTCTCAGAGATGCGGCGTCGCGAGCGCAAACCTCGAGTATTATCTTGCTGCCCTCTCTTTTAAAGGTTGCCCTGGCTCTATTCGATGGCGACGCACTCACCTCAGGCAGCACCGCTGCATGCACCACCTCTGCCTGAGCCTCTGTATCGAAGCTTATCTTAATCCTCGCCTCTCCCGAGCGCATCCTCAATCACCTTCTCCACGTTGAACTCCGGTCCATCTCGCAGCATAAGCGAGGTGCCGCGCTGCATTACGATGCCCTCTTCCACACCCAGAGCATGAGCAAGCTTGGCGGCAAGCTCTCCCTGCGTAGAGTAGCCGTACCTGCGTTTAATCTCCCGCGTAAGCATCGCGCGGCTCAGCTTCAGAGCGAGCACGCGAGAGCGGGATCGGTAAACCTCAATAAGCGAAGGGTTCCCCCGCCTCTCCTTGATCATGACCAGGCGGTCTTCTTCGCTAGGTACGAGGGAGAAGATATACTCAAGGTTCGCCTTACCCCGCGTGAGATAAGCCGCACCAATAGCTTTGGCAACGTCTCTGCTAAAGCTGCGAGTGCGCGGCGATGGCTTGCGCGAGGTGGTAACTAATATCATCCTCAGCGAGCTTTAACCCGCTTCACAACGCTTGAGCGAACCTTGAATAATATCTTATAGCCACAGAAGGGGCAGCGCACTGGCTCATCCTTCGCTAGATCTACCTCGCGCTGACAGCTACCACAGCGGTACATGCTCACTCACCTGCCGCCTTCTTCACAGCGCGCTCCACTGTAAGCGCCGCCGCTGTCTGCGGAACATAGGCGCCACCAGTAAACTTTGCACCGCACTTTCGGCATGCCCATATCCCTGAAGCCACGCGCTTCACAGCGCGTCGCTGGCACACTGGGCAGGTGTGGCGGAGCCGCTGCTTCCTGTCTATCTCAAGCCACTTCTTTCTCAAGCGCATTCCATAGCGGGGTCCAAATTTACCAGCAGACCCAACTTTCTTTGTCCTTCCCATGAGAATCACCCGGGTATGTGCTTTCTGAGAAATTCCGCCTTCTCTCTCCCCCGCCTAACGATGTCAAGGATTTCCTCCTGAGTAAAGGTGCCACTCCCACCCTTCTGCATCGCCACTATTTCGCCGCGCTCGTTGTAGCCTATGGTGAGCCTAGCATCGAGCACCTCTTCCTCCTCAAGGCAGGGGTCTACCACTATGTGCCCGCCTATCTTCGCAAAGGTCACCTCCACCGGGGTGTCCACTATTGGAAGCTTCTCCTCCGTCTTGGTCTTGTAATCTATCCTGCCGTTCTCCTCCAGCTTCGGAAAGACCGCATTCTTCAGCGCGGCAATTGCTCCCAAGGTGCAGGCATCGAAGAGGTTGCCGTCGTAGTCAAGGGGGTGGAGGTCTATAAACACTATCCAGACAAGTTCTCCCTCCTTTATGCACAGCTTCTCCATGTCTATGCACTGGGACTCGCGTATTGCGCGGTCAACCACGCGTGCTAATTCAACTGTATCCTCGTCTGGCGGGCCACGCTCAAAGCTAGGGCTTGCCAGGGGTATAAGCTCAGCGTTGGTGGTGAGCACACCCGAGTCTGGCATATCCGGGAAGGGCTCGCCTACCGCAAGTTTAACCCCAACCATTACCTGGGTCTTTCCAAGCTTCACCAAAGCCGAACCCTCAGCGCGCTGGTTTATGCCAACCTCAACGCTTAGCTCGCGATACTCGTCAAAAGCCCTGCCATCCACGCGCTTGCCGCTATTGAGAAGGTTGACAATGTGGTCCCGCTTAACGTCAGCGATAATCTCCTGTCGCATTACTCGCTACCTCCATATCTCTTTCTCAGTGCTTCCTTCTGCTTCTCGTAAACCTGCATGCAGCCCTTAACCGCCAGCTTAAAAGCCTGCTCAAACTCTTCCTGGGTTAAGTTGCCGTCCATCTGAAGCAGGCTCACCTCGCCAGTGCGTGGCACTATAGCTACTGGCAAATCAGCCTCACCGTAGTTATCCTCGATGTCAAAGAGGTCAAGCACTATGTGTCCACCCACCTTGCCTGCGGCGCACGCTGGCACGAGGTCTTTCATGGGTATTCCCGCATCGGCTAAAGCAACGCTTGCGGCGGTTATGCCAGCGCACCTAGTGCCTGCCTGCGCTTGAAGGATTTCTATGAACACATCTATGGCAGTCATGGGATAGAGGTGGGTGAAGACCACGCTCTCCAGAGCCTGCCTTGTCACCTTTGAAATCTCCATGCTTCGCCTATCCGGACCAGGGCGCTTGCGCTCGTAAACTGAGAAGGGAGCCATGCTGTAGTATGTGCGCAGCACTGCTCGCTGAGGGTTTGCCTCGTGGCGGGGGTGAATCTCTCTCGGACCGTAGCATGCCGCAAGTACCTTATTTCCACCCCACTCAACATAAGCTGAGCCATCTGCGCGCTTGAGCACGCCCGCCTCGATCTTCAAAGGTCTCAGCTCATCAACGCGCCTTCCATCCAGGCGCCTTCCATCTATAATAAACTCTTCTGGTTCACCTACCTTCATACTTTTCCCTCTCTCTAACAATCATCTCTTTTATCCTGTCGGTTAAGCCTGAGGTGTGAGCCTCTGCTTCAATCTTCTTCACAGCGCGCTCCACAAGGTCTGCGATCTCCGGCTTAGCCTTTATCCACACCAAGCCATTCTGCCCAACAAGCATCCTGCACCCCGTCTCTTTAACTATCATAGAAATCATGGAGCGCTTTCTTCCTATCACGCGAGGCACCTTCGCTGGGGAAATCTCCACCAAGCGACCACCCTTAATTACACGGCAACCACGCTGGCGCATAGTGATGTAAATCCTCCTGTGAGGCGTAACCTCGCGCACGTAGGCGTAGATCACTGTACCTGGGCTCATCACCTGGCGCAGGGGGGTACGGAAGGGGTCAACCTCGCGGTAGTAGTCGCTGGCGTTGAGTATAGCTGAGTATGGGCAGTTTATGTCCACCTCCCATGCGGTCTCGTAGACGGTGCCCACCACTGTGCCTATTACAAAGTCCCCAACCTTGGGGTAGTACCTTCCCGTGAGGGGGATAACCCTAACCTTTCCCTTTGTGGTATCCAGAAGTCCAAGAACTGAAGCATAAACCCTGTCGCCGTCGCGATAAACGCCTTCGCCGACCTTCACCTTACCCTGTGCAACTTCTTCACCTGGTATCACAAGCTTTCTTTCCATGCGCAGACCTCACAACATCCTCGTCTCAAAATCGCCCTTTGTAAGCGCGTTTAGTTCACGGAAAAGCTCGTCCACTGCGCCAGCGGGGAGCTTCATCACAAACGCCCATGAGCCGTCCTTCAGCCACTCCTCCTTCTCGGGCTTGCCAAATTTTATAACAACTGGATAAGCCTTTGCAGCGTAATTCGCAGGGATCTTTACGGCGAACCTACGCTCCTCAAATTTTATGGGAAGCAAGGGGCGGAGAGCCTTTATTATCGCAGGTATCTGCTCTTCAGCGCTCTTGTGGATGTCTATGTTCACCCTCGCCTCTTCCAGCGCCTTCTCAATACGCTGGGGCGGGTGAGGTGTGCCCGTCTGCGGGTTTATCGCATGCCTAGCGATGTAGTTAACTATCTGCCTGCGCCGCTGCTCCTGCATCTTCCTGCGCTGCTCTGTGGTAAGCTGAATCTCGCCCTTCCTTATAATCTTACGCACAGCTTCCTCAAAGGAGTTCACCTGCAGCAGCTTAAGCGCATGCTCCAGCGAAGCCTTATCCCCGCGTCTGGCATCCTTAAAAATGGTGTCCACTGCTAAGAGCTTCTCAAAGTCCACGTCCTTACCCTGCTTCACCTCAAGGGCGAGATCAGGATCAACCAGAATCTCAAAACGCTCGCCCCTCGTCTCGAGGCGAGCTATCACCGCCTCATCGAGGCTGACCATTGGCGTTACTCCTCTTCTTCCTTCTCTGTCTTCTTAGGTACCTTCTCTATGTACGCCTTAACCTCCTGAGGGGTGAACTTCCTGAATTCATGCGTTGAAAGCTCAACCACAGCCATGTCAATGGATGTCTCACTCATCTTACCATCGGTGACCTCATTCATTATCTTGAGTGCAAGGTCTATCGCCTCATCCTTCGTTAAATCATCGCGGTACTCGTTCTCAAATATCTCCATCGCCGTGCTCCTGCCGGCGCCTATCGCCGTTGCCTTGTACTCAATCAGCGCTCCACTTGGGTCTGTCTCAAAGAGGCGCGGGGCTTCGTTCACGCCTGCGATGAGCAGGGCGATACCAAAGGGTCTAACCCCTCCGTGTTGGGTGTAAAGTTGCTTGAAGTCGCATATCTTCTTGGCGAGCAGCTCCACATCTATGGGCTCGCCATAGGTTATGCGATGCACCTGGCATTCAACGCGTGCCCTGTCAACAAGAACACGCGCATCGGCAACCAAACCAGAGGTTGCGGCGGCGATGTTATCATCAATCTGAAAAATCTTCTCTATACTCCTCGCCTCCACGAGCTTGGAGGTAATGCGCTTATCCACAGCAAGGAGAACGCCGTCGCTGTACCTTATTCCCAGCGAGGTGGTGCCACGCTTCACCGCCTCCCTCGCATACTCTACCTGAAATAGCCTTCCGTCAGGGCTGAACACAGTGATAGCCCTGTCATAACCCATGCTCGGCATTGGTTGCATCTTCTTCACCTCTCAAATCACTTTTTGTGACCCCGATAAACCTCATCTTCTGAAACTTTAACCTCTCAATGAGCTCCTCATCACGAGGCAGGGCATCAACCCTTTCTCCACTTTCCCTAACAACTACAAACTCCTTGCCCTTAAACTTTACTGTCCTCTCAGAATTTATAAAGTGTCTCCTCCTATTTAAAAACTTCCTCTTGAGCGCCTTCACTGTACCGCTCACGCCCAGGCTGCGAAGGTGGACGCGGTCTCCCGAGATTTCCCCCACCAGACTGAGGGCGGCGATCACGTTAGCCACGCTGCGGTGGGAGCATACCACAAAGCCTTCCTGCGTGGCCTCGTCGAAGTCCAGCACAAAGAGGTTAAACTCCGCCACCTTGGTTTCGCCGAAGAGGGCGAGCGCTGAACTTACTATTGCTCTGGCCACTTCCTCCCTGCTGAAGGGGCGGTCGCTCTCCACGCAGAAGGCGACGTAGCGCTTTCTCTCCCTAAGCGCAGGTGGCAAGGCTTTAATCTTCAACCAACCTCACCCCCTGCGCAATCTCGCGCTTCGCCAGCTTTTTCTTTTCCAGTATCTCCTCGGGCACCTCCTCAAGGGCGCGCCTCGCCTCTTCGCGGGTGAAGCCTATGCTCAGAAGCACCGCCTCCGCTTCCTTTGTGCTCCTGAGCCCATACCTGCTTTTAGCTCCTGAAGTTACCACAATATTGAAGTCGTACTTTCTGCTCAGCAGGAGTATTCTGTGCACCTTCTGGAGGTGCCTTACCCTCGCAACACCCCTGGCTGCGATTATGCTGCTGAGATCAACCTCAATCGCCACGTGGTTCTGCGCCGCCTGCCTTGCAATCACAGCATCTACACCCGAGTCACGCCTTCCAAGGTAGGGATGAGCCAATATATCGACACGCGAATCACGAGTGGCAGCGCGATTGATCGCTGCCTCGCCACCGTGCACCACCACGTAGTCGAAGTTTCGCCAGCTGGTGCGGAGCGCCTTAATCAGAGCACGCTTACTATCCGCCTTTATCTCCACGCCTGAGAGAGCGTTGTCATAAGCTATGCCATCGCAGAGTCCCAGCCTTATCCCCAGGGTACGTGCCTCTTCAAGCAGCCTCGCAGGAGAGTCAACGCCTTTGGAATTCAGTGAATGAACGCGCAGGTCTATGAACATCCTCACCGCCCGAGAAGTTTTTTAATCCCCTCCTTTATCTCGTCTTCGTTGTAGGGGTAGCTTGTAACCACAAGCACAACCTGAAGCCCCTGCCCAAGGCGCAGCTTGCCAAGATATGCCTGCATCTTGTCCAGGCGAATGTAGAACCTGCCCTGCTCAAAGCGCTGCTCCACCTCTTCGCGCAGCCTCTTAAGCTCCTCCTCAGGTAGAGCTTCTGTTAGCCTCTTCAGAAAGGCGCGAATCTCGCGCTGCCTCGTTAGTTCTGCTTCCAGAATAGCTATGGGGTTGCCAAACTGACCCCTCGCGTGGCTCTGCTTAACCTCCACCTCTATGGGAAAAATGTTGGTGAGGGCAAGCTTTACCCTCTCCACCTCTTCGGTTGCGTGGGCGAAGCAGCTTGCCTTAACGCTGAGTACCCTCATCACTTTCCTTTGCGCTGATGCGCCCTTATGCTGGGTCTGACCTTCTCAGCACCCTTACCTTTATTCCTCAGACCGCGGGAACGCTTGCCAGCGCTTGTAAGCCCGCGGAACACTCGCCCGCGGTGAGCCTTGCCAGCGATCCAGCATAGCTCTTTATCATTGCGCACCGCCGGGTGGTGGGGGTCGACCATGATTACCTCAAAATACTCATACTTTCCGTCCTTACCAACCCAGTAGGAGTTGAGCACCTCCAGGTTTGGATACCTGCGCTGGGCACGTTCTTCCGCTAACCACTGCAACGACTTTTTAGGGGTGTACTTCACCACACCCATTCGCTTTGGCCTACGTCCGGCGTTGGGGCGCTCCTTCCTGCGCCCGCCTTTGCGAATCCTAGCGCGAACAACAATTATACCCTGCTTTGCCTTGTAGCCCAGCGCCCTCGCGCGGTCTAAGCGAAGTGGCTTTGGCACACGCACCACACTCTCGCCGCGACGCCACTCAGGTAAGCGCTCGCGAAGCAGCTGGTAAACATAACTCTCGCCGGGCCTCTTCCATGCCTGCGCTATGTACCTATATGCACCCATTTTTTTCACCTTCAGAATTAGAGGATAAAAATCCGAGTCTTTCTAAGCAGATGTGGTATCGTATATAAAGATTATTGAGAGGTGGGGATTGCTAAGAGTATGCTTACTGTATGTGAAAACAAATAAATACCCAGCGGGCAAGGAATTACCATGCCCACCTACGCTATGCGCACTGTGCTTGGGGTTTTCCTATTCTCCGAGGAGGGGAAGCTTCTTACCTTTGAACCTTTTGCCGAAGAGGAAGCCGCGGAGAAGATTTCTTCTCCAGAGCTTACTGAAGAGGAAAAGAAGCTGAAGGAGAGGTTTCCGGATGCGAGATTTGAGCCCATTGATGAATTTCCAACCCCAGGTGGCGAGTTCCTGAGGAGCAATCTGGACGCCATTCTTTCGCAAATTGGGATGAGTAGAAGCGAGTACTACTCCCGCCTGCGCCGCGTTGCCTTCGCAATTGTCAAGGCGAAGCTTAAACGCTCCCTTGAAAAGCGGGACCTGCTCATAAAGCAGGCTGTGCTTGCCCTCGAGGAGCTGGACGAAGCCCTGAATGTGCTCTCCGCTCGGCTTAAAGAGTGGTACCTCATCCACTTCCCGGAGATTGAGGATATAGAGGCGGAGAAGCTGGCTGAGCTAATTCATCGCCACGGCAGAAGGGAAGCTCTTCCCGGTTATGCGGAGCTTGCGCAGCGCTCGGCCGGGGCTGAGCTTACAAACGAGGACATTGAGATGCTCCGCACCTTCGCCAAAGATGTACACCAGCTTTATAAGCTCAGGGATAAGCTCCAGAGCTACCTGCAGCAGCTGATGGAGACGCTGGCTCCAAATGTTAATTATCTAGTGGGCGCTACCATAGGCGCAAAGCTTATTGCGCTTGCCGGTGGTATAGCAAAGCTCGCGGGTATGCCGGGTAGCAGAATTCAGGTTCTGGGCGCCGAGAAGGCGCTGTTCCGCCACCTTCGCGGGCGCGGTAGACCGCCCAAGCACGGGGTGATATTCCAGTACCCAGCGATTAAAGCGGCGCCAAAGTGGCAGCGGGGCAAGATTGCGAGAAGCCTCGCAGCGAAGCTTGCAATTGCCGCTCGCCTCGATGCATTTGGCGGAGAGTTCGCTGCAGAGGAGCTGAAAGAGAAGTTTGAGAGGCGCGTTGAGGAGATTAAGAAAAAGTACCCAGCGCCGCCAAAGCGGAAGAGGAGGCGGAGACGGTGAAGATTCAGGAGCTCTTCGATGGAGTTTACAGGATTGGCGAGGACATAGCCACGCTCAATCTCACACCTGGCAAGAGGGTGTACGGGGAGAAGCTGGTGAGATGGGGAGGAAAGGAATACCGCCTGTGGAATCCCTACAGGAGCAAGCTCGCCGCCGCTATTCGCCTTGGACTTGAGCAGCTTCCGCTGGGCAAGAGCGCAAAGGTGCTCTATCTAGGCGCCGCTCAGGGCACGACCGCTTCGCATGTGAGCGACATAGCGCGGGAAGGCGTTGTTTACTGCGTGGAGTTCTCACCCCGAGCAATGCAGTCTCTTCTCGCCTTAGCCGAGGCGAGGGAGAATATCATTCCCATCCTAGCGGACGCCTCAAAGCCGGAGAGCTACTCATACCTCCTAGAGAAGGTGGATGTGGTCTATCAGGACATCGCCCAGGCGGAGCAGAGCGAGATTTTGCTGAAGAATGTGCGGGCGTACCTGAAGGAAGGCGGTCACTTTATGCACGTGATTAAGGCGAGAAGTATAGACGTAACAGCGAAGCCGGAAGAGGTGTTTGAAAAAGAAGTAAAAAAGCTCAAGGAGGCTGGACTGGAAGTTATTCAGAAGCTGAGGCTCGAGCCATACGAGAAGGACCACCTTTTTGTGCTGGGTAGAGCTTAGCGGCGCCACTCAGCGTAAACCGGACAGGTGATACACTCAGCCGGCGGGGAATGCTTGTCCTCTATCTTCTCAGGACACTCGGGATAGCTTCCGGTGCAGTTGGGATACTTCCTGCGTATCTTCTCCCACGCAATCTCAGCCTCAGACTTCCTCCTAGGCATCTTTTTCTGCTGCTTCCTCGCCATTCTTACACCAGAAAAGTGTTGCTGTGCGGAGGGTATATAATACTTTTGGATGGCAAAAGCAGGACGCAACACAAGCGCTGCTTTAGTAAATTTCACTTCTTCTCGGGTACGAGCACGCCCTTTTCAATATAGATTCTCCCACCCTCTTCGTAGAAAAGAAGAAAATCCCCTTCTTTCAGTCCACCAAGCTTCTGCTGAACCTTCTTTGGTATTGCTATCTGCTTCCTAGTCGTTACCTTTGCATGGGCGAAGTATTTCATAGGTGTCTCTCTGACGGTAAAGTATATATACATGTAACAAGTATTACATTAATACGGTAAATGTTGAATCAAGTAAATCTTGTAACAAGAGAGGAGGAGTGGCGATGTAAATAGATTCAGAGAAAACCCCTCTGAAAATAATCAAAAAAATTTATATTTTAATTTGAATATAATCTAATATGGCAACACTACCAAGGGGGGTGGCGAAAATGGCAAAAATGAACTGCTGGGAGTTTAATAAATGTGGTAGAGAGCCGGGAGGGGCAAAGGTTTCCGAACTTGGTGTTTGTCCTGCGGCAGTGGCTGAAGACTGCGATGGTCTGAACGGTGGGAAAAACGCTGGTAGAATCTGTTGGGCGGTAAGTGGCACATTCTGCAACGGAAAAGTTCAGGGCACCTTTGCTGAGAAGCAGCTCACCTGCATGGCATGCGACTTCTTCAAGAAGGTTAGAGAGGAAGAGGGTGAGCAGTTTCAGCTGCTCAAGCCTATCTAGAGCGTTATGCAAAGCAATACTCTCGGCTTTCTGAAAGAAGTAACGCGCACCATAAAATCCCAGAGGCTGAGCATTGCCATTGGATTAAGCGGCTGGGTGCTGCTCATCTCCTTTTTCGCCTACATGTACGGCAGTCGCGAAAGCGTCGCCGAGCTGTACGCCCATATAGCAAGGAAGGATCTCGTGTTCATTGCCTTCCACGCCATAATATTCCTAGCTCCTGCCCTCTCCACACTATTCGCCTACTTTGTGGCCAAGAGCAAGGAATACCAGCTGGAGCTGGAGAGTGCGATTAACGAGCTCAGAGTCCTAGACGAAATCTCTCGGGGTATAATCAAGAGTCCTGACCTGCGCTCCCTGCTCCTGCTGATCGTCAACGAAGCAAGGGCGCTGATGCGGGCAGACGTCGCCTTCTTTGGCTTTGTTGATGGCGATTTTATTCGCCTCCGCACTTTTGCGGGCATACGCAGCGATGCGCTTAAAGAACTGAGACTCAGGAAGGGCCCTGAACCTGAGTGGCTTGCCATACAGCAGAAAAGACCCGTCGTGATCCAGGACATCCTCTCCGGCGGGTGCTCCCTGAGCCCAGAGTACGAGGCGGCGGTAAGAAAAGAGGGGCTCGTCTCACTTGTTGCGGTGCCCCTCTTCTCAGGCGACGGCGAGCCTTTGGGCGTGCTCTGCGTCGCCAGCCGCAGAGCTACGGGATTCTCAGAGGAGCACCTGCACATGCTCGCCACCCTCGCCGCCACCGCTTCCGTCGCCGTGGAGCACGCTAAGCTCTACGAAGAACTCAAGCGCGCCTACGAGGAACTCAAAACCCTGGACGAGACCAAGAGGAACATCATCGCCAACGTCTCGCATGAGCTTCGGACGCCAATAACAATCGTCAGGGGCGCCATAGACCTCACCGCAGACGAGGACGACGCTCAAAAGAGGAGGGAGATTCTTAAGACCGCAAGGGACGCGCTCACCCGCCTGGACACGATTGTGGAAGAGCTGCTGCAGGCTGCGAGGATGGAGCGCGCGCGGGTAATCCTGGAGCACAAGCCTGTGGACATCGCAGAGGTTATAACGCAGGTAAGCGAGGAGTTCAAGCCCCTGCTTGAAATGCGCAAATTAAAATTGAAGCTCAATCTAGCGGAGAACCTCCCCCCCGTAAGCGGAGACCGCCGAATGCTCCGCCTGGTGGTCAGGAATCTGCTGAGCAACGCAATAAAGTTCAACCGCGAAGGTGGTGAGGTGCTGGTCGAAGCGGTGAGAAAGAACGGCACGCTTGAGGTGTGCGTCAGCGACACGGGCATAGGCATACCAGAGGATAAGCTGAACAGGATATTCGACCGCTTTTACCAGGTCGACGCCTCGCCGACGAGGCGCTACGGAGGCATGGGGCTCGGTTTGGCTATTGTAAAGGAGGTGGTGGAGGCGCACGGCGGCAGGGTGAGCGTTGAGAGCAAGCTCGGCAAGGGCAGCAGGTTCTGTATTACTTTGCCATATTAAGGGGGTTGATACGCATGGCCAGGATACTGATAGTGGATGACGAGCCTGATATAAGGAAGTTAACTGGAAGGATGCTCAAAAGTGCTGGCTATGATGTGGTGGAGGCGGCGAGTGGTGAGGAAAGTCTGGAGGTTATAGAGAGAGATAAGATAGACCTGGTGCTTCTGGATGTGGCGATGCCAGGCATTAACGGCTGGATGGTGTGTGAGAAGATTAAAGCCGACGAGAGGTTGAAACATGTGCCAGTGGTCATGTTCACTGTTTTTGGGAGCGAGGAGGATGTGGTGCAGGGCGAGGAGTGCGGCGCAGATGCGTACATAAAAAAGCCCTTTGATATGAAAGAGTTACTCAGGATTGTGGATGAACTTTTGCACAAAGCTGAATATTCCTGTTAATCTTGAAGGAGCGGTATAGCATTTAAATAACAACCATCACCTCAAAATGCACTATGGTTACGAATTCACTTTCGCTCAGCTTTCCGTAAATTCGGCGCAGCACTCTTAGAAGCTCCTCTCTGCTGGCGAAGCCGTCCCGCCTGGCGTCCTCATCTGTAAGCTCGCCCAGACGCTTCACCTCGCTCCCTAGCACCCTTGCCTTGGCAAAGGGCTTGTGATTCACTGTAAGCTCCACCACCTCCCCCTTAGCGTATCTTCGCTTTCCCTTCCTCACAGTCGTACTCTTCCTGCCCCTGAGAATCAGCCCGACGTACTCAGGGTTGAAGTTTATTCTCCTCATACCACACCCACACCTTTCTTATCGCCCTGGTGAGCGTGCCAAAGGCGTTGCCCAGCTCATCCCAGCCCTTGTGCTGGAGGCACTTTCCTATTACAACAAGCTCCTCTTCGGGCGTAAGCTCCGCTCTCCTTGCTCTTGAGAAGTGGTACCTCATCAGCGGCTTGGCGATGTCACCTATGCTCTCGTAATAGCTCAGGTTGGAGAAGTACTTTTCAAGTCTGGTTTTGGCTACGCTGTCTAAACTCGGGTCTGGCACCTTCGCATCTATCTGCAGGCTTCTAAGCATAAGCATCGCCACGCTCATGTTGAGGCTCCTCAGTTCGTCGGCTAAGTACTCTATCAGCCTCTTAACAAACTCCGCATTTATCTCCGCAACCCTCTTCTCAAGGCTGGAGGTAAGAGGTTTGATTACAACTAGGGTATGCTCCCCGGAAATCTCATTTCTCTGCGCTGTTATGTGCACCGGCACAAAGGCATTCCGATCCCAGAAGCGCAGAAGCTCGGCGGAAACCCCAAAACCAGCGGCAAGATAGGCATTACCCCTCTCCCTTGCCCACTTCTCCAGCTCACGCAGCGCAAAGCTTCCTATACCAAGGTTCATCGCCTTAGGGTGGGTGGCAATCCTCACTATTCGAAGCCCTCTCAGCTTTGGAAACTCCTCATCGCAGTAGTGCTTGAGTATCACATCGGGCACAATTTGACCCTTGGGGCGGTAACCCTGAGCCATCGCAGCAATTAGCTCATCCTCAATCTCGCCCTCCTCAGCCATGTGGAGCGAAGCCACCGTTTTCCCGTTCGCCACCACGCGAAAGGCGAAGTGCTTTGGAATGTCGCCGAGGATGAGCACATCTGAGGGCTTGTTGCGGTAGTGGGCGAGGATATATATCCCGAAGAACTCCCTCAGTAAGCGGTCGTTGGAGTAAAGCTCGTCCCTGTCAAGGGGCTCAAAGCTAAGCTCCCCAGCTTTAATTGCTTCAAGGTCTCCATCGGTAAGCTGCGCAGGCTTGGCGTCAAGCAAGAGCACATCGTATAACCATGCTTCTATGGGGTCGCCGGCAGCATAGCGTATGGGCTCAGAGAGGTTCATCTTTACAACCTCATACTCACCAGAGGACTCGAATTTTCTCAGAAAGCGGATGCTGAATCCTCTGCCCGCGCCCTCGTAGCCATGAATGGTGCTGGAGAAGATTATGTAATCCGCCTCGCCTCTGGTTAGCTCCCACAGCACTTCCACTGCAAGCGCCGCAGCCTCGTCCACAATTATGACATCTGCATAGTCCTTTTCTGTCAGCGCCCTGCGCGGCACCGCATATTCCACGCGGGCGTACCTGCTGTTTATCAGCGTTACAAGTTCGCCCTTTTTCCTCACAAAAAAGTCCGTCATCCCCTGCCTTATCATCGCCTTCTTGAGAAAGAGGAAGTAGGTCTGCACTGCTCGCGGAGAGGGCGCCACCACGAGCACTCGCACGGCTCGCTTAAGCCTGCGGTTGAGCACAGAGATTAAGTAAGGCGTGAGTATACCCAGAAGCGCCGTCTTTCCCCTGCCTCTATCAGCAGTGATAACCGCTGCCTTCCGCTTGCCTGCGAGAAAGCCCTCAAACCGGCGAAGCACATCTACCTGGTCCTGGGTGGCGCACAGCTTATACAGCTTCTTCTTTATCTCACTCTCCTCAGGCAGCCTGAGCTTCTGCTTCTTCTCTGCGGTTTGCTTTAGGTCAAAGCCCTTGAGCACCTCTCCAGCGTCGCAGTCGAAGAAGATAGCTCCCGCTGCCTGCATGCTCTTCTCTATAAACCTGCGGTAAAAGCGGGGAACAACCTCGCTTCGCTGAGCTTCGCCAGCGAGGTCTTCATGGAGCCAAGATATTAAGCTGCGCCATGCTTCTGGTTGAGGCGAGAGGGCGAGGATTACTCCACCTTCGGCGATGGTTTCAACAGCTATGCCAAGGTCATTGGGGTTGAATCCCTGCGTCAGGTCGATGAGCAGCGCTTCGTAGGTCTCGCCCAACACGCGCTGAGCTTCGCCGAAGGCTACGAATGTGCCGGAGAAGCGCTTCTTTGCAGCGTCTATAAACTCTTCCTTACCTAACACGAGCAGCTTATCCTTCTTACCTGCAATTTTCCTCCATGCCTTCAAGACACGTGCAGCTAAGGCGAGCGTCTCCTCGTCCACCTCAGAGGTGCACAGGAACACGGCAAAGCGATGGCGATTGCGCAGCGAAATATTGCTCGCCCGTTTCACCTCAGAAAGAAGAGCCTCCACCGACATGATACCCCCATCTAATTGCTAAAATAACAACAAAAAGGCTCGCTACATCAGGAGCCTGAGGTACTCTTTAAGTAGCGACGGGTAGAGGCGTGGGTTGAATAGGATGTTGGTTATAAAGTAGCACTCATGAGTGCAGCAGCAGGCGTTGCTCTTTATTTCAGCAACCACCCGCCTCGCGTCCTGCGAGGCGAGCAGCTTATTTATGTCGTAGTCATACTCGCGTAGATTTCCCATCTTCTTCTCAAGAAGCTCACACGGGTAAACGTCGCCAGTTTCTGTCACCACCAGGTTGAGCTTGCCAGCGTAGCACGGAATTAGCCTGCGCTTCTCCTTGGCGGTGCGGTATATCAGCCTGCGCTGGAGAATGTCCTGTGCCGCCTTCAGCCTAGCCCCCGGGAAGCGGTACACCTTAGCCTTTCCAGAGCGCAGCTCCTGCTCCATCCTCTCAATAAGTTCGCGATAGCGTTCCATATCCACGCGTTTCATCTTCCCGCTCACGTCGCCGCGAATGAGCGAGAGGGTGTGGGTTTTTATGCTCTCCATGCGGGAGACGTACTCGAAGATCTCCTCTATTTTATCCTGGTTGGCGGAGCAGAACACGGTGTTTATGCCAAGCTCGAAGTTCGGGTACTTATCAAGCAGAGGCGAAAGCCTCTCGTATGTCTCAAGCACCTTCTCAAAGTTGCCCCTGACTCCGCGAATGGTGTCGTGGTCCTCGGCTATGCCGTCCAGGCTTAGTTTCACTGTTACTGTGCTCTTTCGGCAATGCTTCAGAATCTCTTCAGTCTTCTCGGCGATGCGTTGCGGAAGAAGCCCGTTGGTGGGCAGGAGCATAATCACCGGCTTAGTGTGTCTGTAAAAAACCTTTGCAATCTCAACTATATCTTCGCGGAGGAACACCTCACCACCCGAGAAAGCCAGCCAGAGAAGCTCAGGCATGCTGGAGGCAAAGCGCTCAATCTCTTCCAGAGAAAGCTCATCCTCTTGCACTCCTCTTTTCTCTTCATTTAGATAGAAGCAGAACCTGCAGGCAGAGTTGCACCGCCTGGTTACAAAGAAGGTAAGCTGCACAGGCTTATCCTTGATAAACACCTGCCTCACGTGGCGCAGCGGCGAGTACCTCATCGCAAAACCCCCAGCTTCGCTTTGAGTATGTAGAGTCCTGTGCCTAAAGCGGCGCCTATCGCTACTGCAACGGGGTAAACAAGGAAGAAGTAAGCCGTAGCAGCAATCGCGAAGCCTGCGCCTTTTGCATTATAAAAGCTCCTTATAAGATTGCGGCTTACGTAGAGGTTGAGGAGCTGCGGAATAATTGCGAGCGCAAGAGGTGTGCCGAAGAAAGCCCAACTTAAGAGCAGCGCGAGGGTGGCGAAGAACATTGCCACGTTCACCTTGAGCTCCGCCGATGCAGCGCCGGAATCAGCAAGCAGATCGCGGTTGCGCAGGGAGTAGAGCGTCCAGTACATGCTCTTTCGCACAGCGTTTTTCAGGGATTTTAAAAGGTTGAAGTTGAAGATATGCCCCACCTGTATCCTGGGATCCACCCTAAGCTTGTAACCAGCCCTTTTAAGTCTGTGGCTGAACTCCACGTCTTCCACGCTGGTGGTGTGCCCCATGAGATTATCCCTTACAAAACCGCCAGAGCTTTTGAAAAGCTGCGCATCTATAGCCAGGCAGTGCGTTGCGAGGTAGTCCGCCTCCTCGCGCTTGGTCTCGCAGTAGTTGACATAGACCGATTGAAAGGTGCTGAAGAACCCCTGGGAGAAGGGTGGTATCTTGGTATAGGTGCCGCCCACTATGCGAGAGCCGTTGCTCATGGCATGGTTCACAAGCTTCAGCGTGTCCCTTGCGAGCACACAGTCAGCGTCTATGAAAAGCAGAACCTCGCCTTTGCTGTGCTTAGCGCCGACGTTTCGCGCCACGCTGGGACCGAGCTGCCTCTCAAGCTTTATCAGCCTGCATGGATAGCGCTTTATAATATCAACCGAGGCGTCTGTCGACGCGTCATCAACCACGATTACCTCGAAGTTGGAGTAGTCAGAAGCAAATACGCTCTCAAGGCACGCTTCAAGCGTGGCAGAGCCATTTCTGTTTGGTATTATTACAGAGATGAACTTCTCCTTCATTCATTTAAAAGCCACAGGTTAACCTGCCCTGCGATATTTGTAGGATGTTATCTATACTATATAGGACAATCACGGAGAGAGGTTTTAAATTGCAAACAGATGAGCTTAAAAGTAAGCTGCTGAGCACCCGAGGCATAGCTGTCGCCTCTCTGGTTATAACCCTCCTGCTCTTCCACTTCCGTAGCTATGATGACAACCGCACTACAAGCTGGCGCTGGGTTTTTGCCAGCGGCGACACCAGCTTTGCTGTGCTGCTTTGCCTCTTCGCCCTGGGCATTGCCTATATATTTTCCAAAATTGAAGTAAAGGAGCGCCACGAGGGGAAGGTGCTCTTCGCCCTCGCCTTTATCTCAGGCGTCCTTTTTCTTCCAATACCAGAGATTATGATAGACACAGCGCGATACTTCACCTATGCCAAGTACGCGGAGCTTTATGGCCTGGGCTACTTTGTAAAGGAGTGGGGGTACGCGATAAAGCCCTGGACAGACCTGCCTCTGGTGCCCTTCATCTATGGCATAATTTTCCGCTTTCTGGGTGAGTCCAGGCTGTACATTCAGGTATTTAATCTGCTCCTCTTCTCGAGCAGTGTGCTGCTAACCAGGAGAATTGGTGACGTGCTCTTTGGAAAAGGCACAGGCTTCTACGCCGGCTTGGCTTTGCTGGCTTTTCCCTACCTCCTCATTCAGGTGCCTCAGATGATGGTAGACGTGGCAACGATGTTCTTCTTAACCTTGGCGGTTTACTCCACAATAAACGCACTGGAAAAGGGCACCCTCGCTGCGGCAGCATTTGCAGGAGTTGCGGTAGCTTTAGCCTTCTTCTCGAAGTACTCCACCTGGACAATGCTCTCTGTGCTAGCGGTGGTTTTTGTGATATATGCGAGAAAAAATATGCAGAAAGCGCTTAAAACATATACGATAATTGCTGCCCTTTCTGGCTTGCTAATCGCAGCGGTTATACTGCCAAAACTTCCAGTGTTTGTAGAACAAATCGAGCTCCTGAGGAGTTATCAAGCCCCAGGGCTGAGAAGGTGGGGTGAGAGCTATCTCTCGACCTTCTTCTTTCAGATTCACCCCTTTGTGAGCCTCGCTGCAATTTATGCCCTCTACCTGGCGGTAAAAGAAAGGCGTGGCGAAGCAGCGATAGCTATCTGGCCTTTCTTACTGCTCTTTCTCTTGGATGTGAAGAGGATACGCTACACACTGCCCCTGTTCCCCATGCTGGCGCTGCTTGCGGGCTATGCAATAAGCAGAGTAAAAGACGCTGAGACAAGGAAATTTCTCGCCGGTTACGCAATGAGCTTTTCCATTCTCCTCGCCTTCTTCGCCTTTCTGCCATTCATTGAATCACTGAGCATTGTAAATCTTCGCGATGCTGGAGAGTTTCTCGACACCCTGAGCGTTGAAGAGGTTGAGGTCCATGCGTGGGTACCGCCAAAGACTAGCTACAACCCCAGCATAGCCGTTGCAATGCTTGACCTTTTTACGAGCAAAGAGATAATCTATAATCCTGATCCAATAATCCCGCCTGAGAAAGAAAAAATACTGCGCTCGCCCATAAGATTCACCTGGGAGTATGAGGTTCCCCCCTACTACAGGCGCAACTCCTCCGCAGAGGTCGTGGTTATAATTCAGAGGCAGTACAATGGCATGCCCGCATATCTTGAGCAGAGAGTTTCCAACCTAACCCTTCTCGCAAGATTCAACTCCACCATAGAGGGGCTATTCCGCTTCCGCACCCTCATAGATGTATATGGCCCTGCGCAGATTTCGCAGGTAGAGAAAAAATAGGGGGAGAGACTAAATCCTCCTGTTCAACTCCTCAAGCAGCTTCTCGAGGTCTAACCCGCGGTCCTCAGCAACCTCTCGCAGTGTGCGCTTCATCGTAGTAAAGTCGCACTCACAGATGTTGTGCTCCAAGAGGTAATCCACAGCTTCAGGATACTCCCTGAAAATCTGGGCTATTTTCATATCAGGCGTTATCGCCATGGCGCTACCTCGCCACAAGAACGCTGCACGGCGCGCGCTCCACAACCTCCCTACCAACGCTGCCCATCAGCATAGTCCTGCGCTTTGAATGGGGCCCCACAACGATGATATCAACGCCCTCCTCTTCGGCGGTCTTTATTATCTCCTCCGCTGGGTGCCCTATCTTAACTATCTCCTTCGCCACAAGCACACTGCTCTCGAGGCAGGTCTTTGCCGTTTCAAGCACCTTCTTGCCGCTCTCAGTGAGAAGGTCTGCAAAGTTCTTACCTTCCTTCTTTAGACTCTCCAGCACCTCAGTAAACTCTGGTTTTCCCAGAAGCTCATAGTCATAAAGGTCACTGAGGTGAGCTACATATACAAGACAAAGCTCTGCGCCGAACTTCTCGGCAAGTTTCCCCCCCATGTTCAAAGCTTTAACGGAACTCTCGCTCCCATCAAAAGCAACAAGCACTTTCTTCATCTAAAATACACCTCCAATATAAAAAGACGTAGGGAAGTCCCTACGTCAGTAGCCTTCAATAGCCTGCACCGTAGCCAGCGGCTTCGCCATAGCCAAGCGCTTCTTCTCCGTAACCAGTGGCTTCACCGTAGCCTGCGCCCTCTTCAGCCGCTTGAGCGGGCTGAGCTTCTTCTGCCTTGGGCTTCACTATCAGCTTGCCTTCCATGCCCTTTTCTCTGTGCCCATTAACCGGGCAGTAGAAGGTGTACTCACCCGCTTTCTCAGCGACAAATTCCACCGTAACCGATGCTCCTGGCTGTATCCCTGCCTGCATCTGTGCAGTTTCCTCGCCGTAGCCCGCGGCTTCACCGTAGCCAGCGCCATATCCAGCGGCCTCGCCATATCCCTCAGCAACACCCTCTTCAGGCTTCACTGCATACACACCAAGCTCATCTATGGCAAAGTTGTGCACCTGCGAGCCAACGTTCTTGATGGTTATCCTAACCACGTCTCCCTCGTTGACGGTTATGCTTGCTGGCTCAAATTTGAACTCTGACGCTTCGATGGTGAATTCCTTTGCTTCAGCGACGCCTTTTGCGGGCGCTGCCGCAGCAGGAGAGGGTTTTACATCCTCGAGACCTGCTGGCACGCCCGGAGAGAAGCTGTAGCCGACTATGAAGCTAAGCGCCATTGCGGTGACTATTGCAAGCACCGCTATATCGTCGCGCATTGCAATCACGCCTTCTTTATCCTGTAGACAAATGTACCGCCGTCGGAGCGCTTCTCTATTATCTCATGCCCTTCCTTGTCGCAGAGCGCTGTAATACTCTCCTCTGAGGAGGGGTTGTCAAAGAGCACTTCAAGTACATCGCCGCTCTTCAGCTTCTGCAGCGTCTTCATTGTGTAGAGTTGGGGATGTGGACATACATAGCCCTTGACATCCAGCTGGTATACTCCATCTTCAAGCTTCTTAACTTTCACTTTCTGCACCTCCTTACTCTATCTCTATGTCAATATCAAAATCCTCTTCCTTGAGCTGGCGCTCAGTCCACCAGTTGAGGAACTTCACGCTTGCCAATGCGCCGCCGCCCATGCCCAAGAAGAACAGCCAGCCACCGGGGTCACCGCCAGCAACACGGATGTAGAATGCACCGATGTTGCAGCCCAGTGCTATTCGCGCACCGAGACCCATGAGCGTGCCTCCGAGGATGCCCCAGACTGCCAGCTCCTTGGTTGGTGCCTTGAACTTGAACTCCTTGTTGAGCAGAGCTATGGCTGCCGCACCAAGGATTATACCTATGGACATGAGCAACGCAGGGTTGTGCCACGGCTCGGGTATGCCGTTCATTACGCCAAAGTATATATTGTCCTTCATGTTCCATCCGAACTTCTCCAGCACCCAGGCACCCACCTGCGCTTCCTGTGTGGTTATATACCAGTAACCGGGGTCAAACACTGTACCTCTCCTAGAAACTTCTTCCACAAAACCAAGCTTCACCAGAGCCTGGCCGAAGTTTTCTATACCGAACTTGTCCCTGAGGCTCTGCATCGCCATTACGTGGATGCCTGCTATTATGCCAATTAGAATCCCCGCAAGGGTTGTTCTTTTCGAAGCAGTTATCATCTGCCAGAAGCCGTAAAGCTCGTCTTTGAGACCCAGCTTAACATCCCCGCCGTCCGCAGGCAGTGTTGCTGCTTTCTTCTCTATAATGCGCCTGACAATGCCCTTCCTAGCAACAAACCAATACGCGAGGCTGAGGAATATCAGCGTGGGTATTATGGTGTTGATGATCGAATTCGCTATAAAGTATTCGCCAAGGCTAAGGCCCTTACCAAAGAATTTCTCTGCCAAAGTGAACTTAGGCTGCGGGAATATGTAGCCCCTCAGAAGCTTGTCGAACCATCCCTGCGCATCTACGAATATCGCTTGAGAGAAGGATATCGCGAGCAGAGCAAGCATAGAGGTGCCATTACCCTCGCCGGTTTTGTACAACGTACCAGAAGCACAGCCACCAGCGAGCACCATACCCAGACCAAATATAAGCCCGCCAACAAGTTCATGTATACCCAGTGGGCCAGGATGGAAGGTGCTCAGCTGGTTTGCCGCCAGCACTGCCATGATAACGCTGAACACACCCATGGCGACCATTATGCCCACGAACATCCTAGTTACGCCGATGGCGAAGAGGTCGCGCCACGCTGAAGCGAAACAAAATCTGCCCCACTGCAGAAGTATGCCGTAGGCAAAGCCGAACCATGCGTAGGCAATGATGTACATGTAGATCGGGTTGACTCTGTAGTACCACAGGCTTATTATCAACATTATGCCAACTACAGAAAAAGCCCAGAATTTCCTCCTTCTATCGGCATCGTCTGCCATATTCATCCTTTCCTCCTTAAGCTTGTACTGAGCATTCTGGAGTATCTTGTTCCCCATACCTATATTTATATTTTTCGAAAGTGGTTTCAAGATAACCGAAATTTAATTCCTCACACTTTCATAAAAATCAAAAGTTATAATGTTGGATTAATAAATAATAGAAAAATATTTAAACATCTAGATAAAATAGAAAATTTAGCTTATTGGGTGATTTTATTATGGAGCATTTGTGCGCAGGCAAGAGCATAAATCTGGATTTAACCTTCTGTCCACCAGCGGCAGTGGTTACGTCCAGCTTGAAAAAGGCTGAAAGTGGAGAAGTTTTGCTTGTAAAGGCATCAAGGTGTCAGGTTGAAATGGTGGAAGCGATTGCAGAGCGGCTTGGTGCAGAGATAATCCAGAAGGAAAAGAAGGGCTCTGCCACAGAACTATGGATAATTAAGAAGTAGCTGCGGTTCTGCTATCAAGCGCACAACTTATAAGTATTTTTGTTTTGTCATCTATAAAATATATGTATCTTAAGATAAATTCTTGTGTTTAGACTTCGTATTTATTTAAATAAAAAAGGCCCCCTTATAAATTTTAACGGCGATTTAATCAGGTTTATAGAAAATCTTATAAGCACGCGTCTGAATTATAGTGGTGCATGGGAAAGATAAACCTCTTTTACATAGCGAGGCGCAACCTCAAGCGGAAGTGGTTTAGAAGCCTCGCGCTGATTTTAGCTGTGACAATCGCATCAGGTGCTTTATTTGCCAGTGTTTTGATGATGGAAAGCGTTGGGAGAGGTGCTGAGATAAGTACAAGCATGCTCGGCGCAGATGTCATGGTCGTACCTGTGGGCTATGAAGCCCAGGCGAGAGCATCTCTGCTTGCAGGCGAGCCAAACAAGTTTTACATGTCGCGAAGCGTTGAGGATGAAGTCAAAAAGGTGCCGGGAGTGGCGCAGACCTCTGTTCAGGTCTTCGCCGAGACCGCCGCATTTCCGTGCTGTGGGTTTACAAAAAGCTTCCTCATAGGCTTCGATCCTGAGACAGATTTCACTGTGATGAAGTGGGTGGGTGAGTCGCTTGACCGCCCCTTTGGTAAGGACGACGCAATTCTCGGGTTTTCCCTGGCTGCACTACCCGGATTCAAAACCTATGTGCACGGTCACGAGCTGACTGTGTGGGGCAAGCTCAGGCAGAGCGGCATAAAATACTTCGACAACTCTCTTTTTGTGCCTATAGAGACCCTCTACAACATAGCTGAGGAGAGCAAGAAGAGGGATGAGGTAGCACCTCTGGAAATAGAGAGAGGGCAGATTTCCGTTGTGCTGGTTAAGGCAGAGGAGGGCGTATCTCCAGACGTGCTGGAGGTCAGGATAGAGGGGCGTGTTCCCGGGGTGATCGCCATACCCATGCCCCGCGTGCTTCATACCGTAAGAGCACAGATGGCAACCCTATTCGGCAGTCTTACCATTCTCGTTGCCGTGCTGTGGGTTGCGAATACGCTCATGGTTGGGGCGATATTCACAACCATAGTGAGTGAGCGCAGAAAGGAGCTGGGAATACTCCGCGCTATCGGAGCGAACCGCAGACATGTGTTTAGACTGATTCTCGCAGAAGCTGCTTTCCTCACAGCCCTTGGTGGGCTTCTGGGCATTGCCGCAGGGGGTGCCCTCTTCTATGCCTACAAGGGCATAGTAACCAGCTCCTTCTCAGCACTTAAGATACCATACATCTGGCCCACAGCCGCGCACGTAGCCGCGATTTCCATTTTCACCCTTATCTCTGCCCTTGCCATGGGAATAATAGGTGCGCTTTATCCGGCTTACACCTCTGCGAAGCTCGACCCATACAACGCCATAAGGACGGGTGAGTGAATGATTATAAAGACAGAGCACCTCTGCAAAACCTACAAGATAGGAGACCAGGTGATAGAGGCGGTTAAGGGAGTGGATATTGAAATTGAGCGCGGGAAGTTTGTGAGCATTGTGGGGCACTCAGGCAGCGGGAAGACCACTCTGCTCTCGCTGATAGGTGGGCTTACGAGACCAACCCACGGTAAGGTGTACATAGATGGTATAAATATATGGAATCTGAGCGACGAGAAGCTATCTGAGCTGAGGAATAAGAAGATAGGGTTTATGTTCCAGTTTTCGAGTCTAATTCCAACACTCAACGCCATAGAGAATGTGATGTTACCAGTAGCCTTTGGAAAAGGTGCAAGCGGAGACGTGGAGAAGCGAGCAAAGGAGCTTTTGGAGCTTGTGGGGCTTGGGCACAGGATGCGCAATGTACCCTCGCAGCTCAGCGGCGGAGAGCAGCGCCGCGTTGCGATTGCGCGTGCCTTAATCAACGACCCAGATATAATACTGGCGGACGAGCCCACTGGCGACCTTGACCGAGAAACCGAAGAGGAGGTTATGGAACTCTTTCTGAAGATAAACCGCGACTTCGGCAAGACCTTTGTGATGGTTACTCACAATCCCGAGCTTGCCAAGCGAACCGACATAACCCTTAGAATGGAAAACGGCAGCATAATTGCGAGAGAAGAGCATGGGTAAGCCGAGCGTAGCCAGGCTGGCCTTTAAAAATTTAAAGCGCAAGCGTTTTAGGGCAATTACACTGATACTTGCCATAGCAATAGCCACAGCCTCCCTCTTTTCCAGTATTATTATCCTCAGGAGTGTTGAGCAAGGTTTAGAAAGCGCAGTTGCTCGCCTTGGCGCGGATCTGGTGGTGGTCCCGGAGGGCTACGAGAAGAAGGCAAGCGAGGTTTTGCTGGGAGGGGAGCCCTCAACATTCTACATGGATTCGAGCATTATGGGAGAGATTAGGAAAGTGCCTGGCGTCGAAAAGGCATCGCCGCAGATATTTCTGCAGACTTCCTCTTACCTAATATGCTGCGAGGTCATGGAGACGCTCTTCATCGCCTATGAGCCCGAAACCGATTTTACGGTAACACCCTGGATAGAGTCCAAGCTTCCTTATATTCCCGAGGAATATGTGGTAACCGGGGGAGGAATACCTGTTTATGAGAACTTCTCCATGTACATCTACGGCCACTGGTATGTGGTGTATGCAAGGCTCCATAAAACAGGACTGCGCTACTTCGACTCCACTATTTTTATCCCCATGGACCTCGCGTATTCCCTTGCTCAGGAGAGCCAACGCAATCCGCGGGTGGCGAACCTCACACTGAAGCTGGGTAAGATCTCTGCGGTACTGGTGCAGGTTAGCGGTGGCAACGCAACTCAGGTTGCCAGGCAAATTGAAGAGCGCGTGCCGGGAACGAGTGTTGTTATGAGCAGCTCCATGGCGTCAAATGCAAAAACGCAGGCGGTCTCACTTTTCTCCTCGCTAATAGCTATATCCGCTCTGCTGTGGTTCGCCAACCTCCTGATGATTTCAGCCACTTTCGCAACTATAGCGGGAGAGCGCCGCCGTGAGTTTGGTCTGCTTCGCGCCATAGGTGCAAAGAGGAGCGATGTGATGAAGCTGATGCTCTATGAGGCAAGTTTCCTCGCCACCATAGGTGCCACCCTGGGGCTAACCATCGGCACCGCTATATTCTTTGCTTTCAGGGAGGAGGTTACCAAGTCCTTCGAAAAGCTCCTTATCCCATTTTTCTGGCCCAATCTGGATACGCTACTCGTCACCGCTGTGGTAGCATTCGCCTCCGCGGTGGTCATGGCTTTTCTGGGCACCTTTTATCCCGCGCTTAGCGCGGCAAAGGAAGAGCCATACGCAGCTATTCGATACGGGGAGTAATGATATTAAACCCCGCGTTCACCCGTGGCTACCTATGCTTTATACTCTAAATATACTCTAAATTTATAAATTTTTTATATACCGTCTCACGCACCAGAATTATATATCAAGAAAAAAATACTTATAAATCAAAACTTTTACATTAGTATTACATGCAGATTATAGGTTAATTATCAGTTGTGCATTTTTATGAATAATCATACTATTTGGGAAAAACTTTATAAGTTATTATGTAGATGTAGCAATCGCCCAGGAGCTCCCATCTTCTGGCAGGCTGACCCAACGCTGCCGGAGTCTTAGGCTTTGCCCACCCTTCCTGGGCGACCTCCTTCTTCCTTTCAATAACCTTTTATGTAGTCCCCTTTGTGTTTCTTCATCGACTACTTTTAACGCCTCGGTAGCTCAGCCTGGTAGAGCGTGTGCTTGGTAAGCACAAGGCCGCGGGTTCAAACCCCGCCCGAGGCTTTCTTTACCAAAATTATAAGCCCCACATTGTTTGGACAATCTTTTCTTTCTTTTGACACACTTTTCCAATGCTCTCACGAAGCTCATAGATACTATATACACCTCTTATCCACCCATGGCAAGCCATTACTGCATTTCCTGTGGTGCTCCTCTTGCCCAGGGAAAATATCTCTGCCAAGCCTGTGAGGCCTCGCTTCTGGAAAAACTTTGCGAGGCGCAACGATATCGAACGAGGCAGTGAAACAACATTCGCCTCAGCAAGTTCATGAAGCCTGAGACTGGGCTAAAAAGCTTAATATCATTACCTACAAATGGGAGATATGGACATAAAAAGAAGGGCGCTGCTTACCATTGTCGCCATGCTCGGCTCGGCACTGACCTACAAGTATCTGTACCCTCTGCGCTACTTCTTCCTCGCGCCGCGGGATGTCGAAAGGGTGGTGAGTGTGAGAACAAAGCAAAATGTTTTCACGCATAGCAACAGGTCGCTTGTCTCAGTTGTGGAGGTGGGGGACGTCAAGGAGGCGGTTGAGAATGCTGTAAAACTAATCGGCGGCTTCAAGAAGCTCAGGCTTAAAGGGAAGGAGGTGCTTGTAAAGCCAAATGTAAACAGCGACGACCCCCATCCGGCGACCACAAACCCCGAGGTGGTGCGCGCCACTGTCGAGCTTCTGTATGAAGCGGGTGCTCGCAGAGTTGTTGTGGGAGACATGAGCGGTATATACTGGCTGCCAACTAAGCAGAGCATGGAGAAAACCGGCATAGCTAAGGCTGTTCTACAAGCTGGTGCAGAGCTTGCCTTCTTCGAGGAGGAAGAGTGGGTGGCTATGGCGCCACCGCAGGCTAACTACCTGAAGAGCTTTTCAATCCCACGCCGGGTGTACGAGGCTGAGGTATTGATTTCGTTGCCCGTGATTAAGACCCATAAGTACGCGACCTACTCCATGAGTCTGAAAAACTTCGTGGGCATAATCTCCAGCGTTGACAGGCGCAAACTACACACCTCTCGCTACATGGAGGAGATGATCGCAGAGATCAACCTCGCAGCAACGCCGGATTTAATAATAATGGACGGAACGCGAAGTATGGTGGCAGGAGGGCCCACAAGCGGGAGTGTGAAGGAGACTAACGTAATTCTTGCCAGTGGAGATAGGGTGGCAATAGATGTGGTAGGGCTGAGCATAGTTAAGAGCTTCAATGAGTGGGAGCGGGTGGCTGAGATTGGGATATGGGAGCAGAGGCAGATAAAACGCGCTGTTGAGCTCGGGCTAGGAGCAAATAGCTGTGAGGATATAGAGGTTGTCAGCGCTGGCGACAGCCAAGCGTTTATGCGGCTTGTGGAGTTTATTAAGAGAGCAATAACTGAGTAGTTTATTTTCAGGCTTCTCTGGAAACATCGCAAAGATGGTTGCCCACTACTTGAGAGCATACGCACCAAAATTTTTATTATAAGCAGACCATATCTTATCCTCAGAAAATTGGATGTATCCCGTCCCAGAAGGGAGCCTGAAAATGAATAAGATACTCGGCTGCATCTTGATTGTTGCCTCAGGCGTAGCAGCCTATGCCATAAGCAGCATATATCCTGCTCTAAACGCCCTGTTCATCGCCCTTATTTTCGGCATAGCCTTCGGGAGTATCCTCGAAAGCAAAGAGATGAAAGCCCTAGCAGAGAGGTCTCTCGTGGTAACCCTCCCTGTGGGCATAATATTATACGGGGCGAACATAAAGTTCCCTCTTCCATGGGACTTTCCAACACAGGTTATTATCCTCACCTTCCTCTCAGCCACGCTGATGGGCACTGCCGTTTATCTATTTGCGAAGATACTTAGGGTGAGGGAGAAGCTTGCATTACTTTTAGCATGCGGTACTGCGATATGCGGCGTCTCCGCCATAGCTATACTCTCCCCAATAATCAAACCGAAAAAGGAGGAGTTCTCGGCCGCTATTATAATAATAACTGTTGTGGGGCTGACAGGGGCTCTGCTCTACCCCTTCCTGGGCTACATTTTAGGAATGAGCAGCAAGGTTTACGCGTTTATGAGCGGAGCCACACTGCACCAGACTGGTTTAGTCGTGATAGCTTCAAAACCCTTTGGCAGCGGGGTTCTCCAGGACGGTCTTGCTGTGAAGGGAATACGCATAGCCATGATAGCCTTGGTGGCCCTCTTGATCTCTTTCGTTTATGCTGAACACAGGTTCTACATCCCGTGGTATGTGGTTATCTTCCTGCTTGTGGCTTTTCTCACCAGCTTTGTTCTTCCACATTATATTGTTAATATGCTCAAACCCTTCTCCACAATAGCCTTTTCCATAACCCTCGCATCAATAGGATTCTCTGTGAATATAAGAGATATTCAGAATATACGCTTGAGCCCACTTATCGCAGCTTATTTGGGCTGGTTCTGCGCCATATCTATATTTATTTTTATTATGGGGTGGGTACTATGAGGATGCCGATATTTTTTAAAATAGTCACCATCTCGCTCCTGTTTTCAATGTTATCTCTTGGGCTCTTCACTGTCAGCTTTGCGACCCCTGGAGGGTTTACCCCAGCTTATTTCCTCTATATGGTGATAATCATCTTGGGAATCTCTCTTTTTGTCGCCGGTAGCATAACAGAGCCTCTGGAAAGGCTGAAGGTTGGCTTTGAGAGAATTATGAGAGGGGGCAACGCCTATGTGGAGATAAATACTGGAGACGAGTTTGAAGACCTCGCCCATGCGTTTAATCACATGGCGGGGGAGCTGACAAGGCAGAGGGAGATGCTGAAGAGGAGTGAGGAGAAGTACAGGCTTCTGATAGAGGACATCAACGACTGGGTATTTGAGCTGGACGAAAACTGGGTTTACACCTATTCCAGCCCCAAGGTCAGGGAAATTCTGGGCTATGAGCCTGAGGAGGTTCTAGGAAAGACGCCGCTGGATTTCATGCCCGAGGAAGAGAGAGCATTAGCTATTAAAAAAATTAAAGAAATCAGAGAAAAGCAAACTTCGTTTTCGGGGCAGGAAAATGTTTTCATGAAAAAGGATGGGAGTTTTGTAGTACTGGAGACCAGCGGCAGGCCATTTTTTGATGAAAATGGAAGTTTAAAGGGTTACAGAGCTGTTAGTAGAGATATAACTGCAAGAAAGCGGGCTGAGGAGAGATTAGCCTACCTCGCAGGAATTGCTGAGCATTCTATAGATGCGATAATCTCTCTGGACCTGGAGGGGAGGATAGTCTCCTGGAACAAGGGTGCGGAGATGATGTTTGGGTATAAAGAAGCAGAGGTAATAGGGAATCTAATGAATAGCATTGTGCCAGAAGAGCTCTGGGATTCCTGTGGGAAGAATTTTAAAAAGGCGATTATGGAGGGCTACGCCAGGGATATAGAGACCATAAGGCTCGCGAAGGATGGGAGAAGGGTGCTGGTGGACCAGACGCTTACCACAATTTACAACCCCAAGGGTGAGCTTATAGGCTTTGTTGCAATAATGCGAGATATAACCAAGCGAAAGGAGGCTGAAGAAGAGCTTAAAAGGGCGTACAGGCAACTGGAGGAGAGAACCAAAGAGTTGCTGAAATCCCAGAAGGAGCTGGAATACTTTGCAAACATCGTTGAAAATTCCAACGATGCTATCTACTCTGTAAACCTAGATGGAATTATTACCAGCTGGAATAAAACCGCTGAAAAGATGTTCGGCTGGAGAAAAAATGAAGCTATAGGTATGCAGGCAGGCAAACTACTGCCAGATGAAATTAAGAATGAAACACCCTTCCTTATTCAGAAGGTAAAGCAGGGAGTGAAGTTCATATCCTACGAGACCAAAAGGGTGAGCAAGGACGGCGCTATAATAGATGTGGATGTGACCATCTCACCAATCTTGGACGAAAGTGGTAATCCAGCGGGATTTTCTGTGATAGCGAGGGACATATCTTCCAAGGTTAAAGCCGAAGAAGGGATGCTCAAGAGGATTTTGAAGTACGATGTTAGCAGGGGCAGGATTTACCTGATAGAGGAGCCCTTTCCAGACCTTGCCAAAGATGTACTCCTTGACCTAGTAAAATGTGGTTATGCAGGCACAGTGATAACAAGGAGGCTCGCAGAGGAGATAGGTGTACGTGGTGTGGCGTATTTCTGGCTCTCTGAGAAGAGAGGAAAAGATACTCTCTCACCTGAGATTTCTGAGGTGGAGTCTACGATAATGAACCTGCCAAACTGGAACAATGCCGTGCTTTTAGAGCTGGACTACCTCATCCTTAAAAATGGATTTGAGAAGGTGTTTGAATTCGTCCAGAGAATGAAAGAGGCATTTTATTTCCTGAAAAAGGGTGTGCTGCTTCTTTCATTAGACCCTGAGATTCTGACACAGAGGCAGGCAAAGCTTCTCAGGAAGGAATGTGGCATTATAAAGCCAAAGCAGCATGAACTCTCGCCTGAGGTTTTTGAGATTTTAAGGCATGTTTACATGGAGAACAGGGTAGGGAAGAAACCGTCTATTAAGGAGATTATGCAGAAGTTCAACATTGCGAGAAATACAGCCAAAAAACGCATACGGTACCTCGAAGGTAAGGAATTGGTGAATGTGGTCAGGGTGGGTAGGCTGAAGTTACTTGAGGTCACGGAGAAGGGTAAAGAGCTATTCTATTAGGCGCAGGTATATTGAAAATATTGACACTTTTTTTGACGATATTGATAAGCAAACTGTCACCTCTACTTTTTCCAGCGGCACAGGAAAGGTGAGGTAGGAAGTGAGCCAGGGCGTTAAAGTGGAAGTCGGAAAGGAGTGGAGCAAGCTGTGGAACACCGAAGAGTGGTGGGCCGTGTGGGAGGCATTGCTTAAACTCTCTGGCTATGGAAACAGAAAAGATGCGCAGATAGAGAAGGTCTTGAGATACAGCAAAAGCAGCAGGAGATAATCACTAAAACTCCATAAACAAAGCTTATGGGTATTCCGATGAAACAGATACATGCCAATAAAATCATAGTGCTTAACAAAACCTTCTGTCCACCTGCAGCGGTGGTGCTCTCCAGCCTAAAGAAGGCAAAGGCAGGAGAGGTGCTCCACATCAAGGCTTCAGCGTGCCATGCCCAGCTTGTAGCTGACTTAGCTGAGCGCGTAGGGGCCGAGGTGATATTTAAGGATAAAAATGGCACCTGCACCAGCTTCTGGATTTTGAAAAAGTAGGTTAGCGGAGGTACTCAGCCAGCCTGCTCTCAAGCTCAGGCATATACGGTGCCAGCATCGCCTGAAGCACGCGGTCTAGGTTAAAGAAGAAAGCTACTCCTGCGATTATCAGCACCCAGCCTGCGATTTTTTTTGCATAGACGTTGTACCTGCTGACGCTCGCCACCCTGCTTGTGGCAAACTTACCAAGATAGGCGACAATGAGCATTGGTATTCCCAGACCTATTGAATATGCAAAGAGGGAAACCCCACCCGTAACCACATCGCTGGTTACAAGCATCAGCACCGGGCCAAGCACCGGTCCGACGCAGGGTATCCACACTATACCGAGGGATAGGCCAAGAAGGAGTGCCCCTAAATAACCTTCTCTCTGCTTTGATGTGAAGCCAGGGATACTGAGCTTGTTGAGGAGCATAGTGGAGTACATCACAAAGTAGCTGTTCAGCCTCTCGCTAACAAGCACAGCACCCATGAGTATTATGAGGATGATTCCAAATATGCGCAATCCCCCAGAGATGGGTCCCATAGCTTCTCTGAAAATAGAGGTGAGCACGCCCATGACGGTGAATGTTATGCTCATCCCGGCGACGATTATAAGGGGACGAAGCTTAGAGCCAGCGCCACCAGCCATCACCACCGGCACAAGGGGGAAAACGCAGGGTGAGGTGATACTCACTATGCCAGCGAGAAAGGACATGAGCACCAACTTCATTCAGAACACCTTCATAGCTTGCCAAAACTACCGAGGCAAAAACCTTTAAAAATTGCAGGGTAATAATTACTGGGGTAGAGTATGGACTTCACGGGCAGGGATATAATCTCCATACGCGACTTCTCCAAGGAGGAGATTGAATACATCCTTGAGAGTGCTGCAAGGATGGAGGCGAGGCTTGGGGACAAGCTTGACCTCCTCGAGGGAAAGATTTTAGCCTGCCTTTTCTTTGAGCCCAGCACGCGCACGCGCTTAAGCTTCGAGGCGGCAATGAAGCGCCTCGGGGGCAGGGTTATAGGATTTTCCAAGGCAGGCGTCGCCTCAGTTGCGAAAGGTGAGAACCTCACCGATACCATTAAAACCGTCGCTAACTACGCGGATGTGATAGTCATCCGCCATCCCCGCGAGGGCGCTGCACGCCTTGCCGCAGAGGTCAGCGAGGTGCCGGTGATAAACGCGGGTGATGGCTCAAATCAGCATCCCACGCAGACTCTGCTCGACCTCTACACAATAAAGAAGGAAAAGGGCAGGCTTGATGTCAAGGCAGCGATTGTGGGTGATCTTAAGTACGGGCGTACTGTGCATTCCCTCGCCCACGCGCTTGCGATGTTTGGCGCTAGCTTAATCCTTGTCTCACCCTCCGGGCTGGAGATACCGCCAGAGGTACTGGCAGACCTTCTGGAGCTAGGGGTTGAGGTGAAAGAGACCCACAACATAGAGGAGGCGGTAAGCGAGGCGGAAGTGCTCTATGTTACCAGAATACAGAAGGAGCGTTTCCCGGACCCTGAGGAGTATGAGAAGGTGAAGGGAGCCTACAAGGTCACGCGGGAGATGCTCTCCTCTGCCAGGGAGGATTTAATAGTCATGCACCCCCTGCCCAGAGTAGACGAGATCTCGCCTGAGGTTGACCTGACAAAGCACGCGCGCTATTTCCAGCAGGTGCGCAACGGCTTACCCGTGCGCATGGCACTGCTCACGCTTGTGCTGGGGGTTGAATAATGGAGAGAGACATACGGGTGAGGAAGATCAAGGACGGTACCGTCATAGACCACATCACCGCCGGGCAGGCGCTCAATGTGCTGAAGATAATAGGCATAACCCGGGAATTTCCGAAGACAACTGTAACCGTGGCGATAAATGTGCCTTCCCGGAAAGCGGGGCTGAAGGACATAGTGAAGGTCGAGGGGAAGGAGCTGAGAAGCGAAGAGGTGGACAAGATTGCGCTTATCGCCCCCAAGGCGACAATAAACATAATTCGCAACTACCAGGTGGTGGAGAAGAAGGAGGTCTCTATACCGCCAAAGCTTGAGGGCGTGCTGAAGTGCGCCAACCCTAACTGCATAACCCACTTTGAGCCTGTTAAAACTCAGTTTCATGTGGAGAGGAAGGAGCCTATAAAGCTTCGGTGCCATTACTGCGAGCGAGTGATGAGTGAGGCAGAGATAGTGAGGCAGTTCTAGCGCATATGGACGTAGCAGAAATCCGCCAGAGGTTTGCAGAGATCAACCCGAAATTCGTGAAGAGGTACGCAAAGATAGACGATACTGACGAGTTTTACATATACTCAGCAAAGCCTCTGCGACCAAGCATACGGGTTAATACTCTAAAAGCAGATGTCGAAGAGGTTGTGGAGAGGCTCAGCGAGAGGTTTGAGCTTGAGCCTGTGCCCTGGTGTCCCGAGGGCTTCTGGGTGAGAGGGGAAGAGAAAGTGAGTACTACCATGGAGCATGCTCTGGGCTTAATTTTTGTTCAGGAAGCGGCGTCCATGCTTCCCCCAGTGGTTTTAGACGTGGAGCCGGGCATGCTCGTTCTCGACGTCGCTGCCTCGCCTGGGGCGAAAAGCACGCAGATAGCTCAGTACATGCGCAACCAGGGCTGTCTCATTGCCAATGACGTTAGGATGGAGCGAGCAAGGATACTCGCCTCCAACCTGCAGCGCTGCGGAGTGCTCATCGCAAAGGTTACCCTTAGCGATGGGCGGAGCTTTTCCAGGTATCGCGAAACCTTTGACCGCGTGCTTCTAGACGCGCCATGCAGCAACGCGGGCATGGTGCGCAAGAACTACAAGTACCTCAAAATATGGGGACAGCGCCGCCCTAAAAAGTACTCCAAGCTTCAGAAGGAGCTTATAAGCGCTGCCTATGAGGCGTTAAAGCCAGGTGGGGTACTGGTCTACTCCACCTGCACCCTTGATCCGGTGGAGAATGAGGGGGTGGTTGACCACCTGCTGATGAACACAGATGCAGAGATTGAGGAGCCAAAGCTTCCTGTTAAGAGACATCCTGCGTTTTTAGAGTTTGAGGGCAAGAGCTACACCAGCGAGGTGCGCAAGTGCCTGCGCCTGCATCCCCAGGACAATGACACCGAGGGTTTCTTCGTGGCGAAGGTGGTGAAGCCATGAGCGTTACAATGGTACTTGAACTCCTCAAGGAGCAGTTCGGTGTCGAGAGCATTGACTTCAAGCTGCGCGAAGGCGGAAGCGGGCGTTACTACGCCTACAGGGAATGCGAGCTTGAGATTGAGGAGTTCGCCTCTGGGGTATACTTTGGAAAGCTGGAGAAAGATGGTCTTCGCCTCTCTGTGGAGGGGTGCTACCTTGTGGGGAGGAATGCTACAAAGGGTGTGGTGGAGGTGAGCAAAGAGCAGGCGGAGCAATGGATGCGCGGCGAAGACCTGGAGATTGAGGCTAGGGGCTATGTGATTCTCCGCTGGGGGAGCTACTTCTTAGGATGCGGGAAGGGCAAAGGTGGGAAGATTCTGAACTACCTGCCAAAGGAGAGGAGGGTGCCTTCACCGTAACCTTTATATACCAAATCATGCTACTATGTAGCATGCTAACAAATAGCACGAAGGTGGAAAGATGAGCGAGATTGGCAAGCGCGTCAGACTTGAGAGGATAATAAACCGCGAGACGAGAAAGACAATAATAGTTCCCATGGACCATGGCGTGAGCTCAGGACCAATCGCGGGCTTAATAGACATGCCTGCAGCGGTGAACAGCGTTGCTGAAGGCGGAGCGAATGCGGTGCTTCTCCATAAGGGCATAATTAAACACGGACACCGCGGCTATGGGCGAGATATTGGTCTAATAATGCATCTCTCCGGAAGCACCTCGCTTTCGCCTGACCCCAACAACAAGGTGCTCGTCGCAACAGTAGAGGAGGCGATAAAACTCGGAGCAGACGCTGTGAGCATCCACGTCAATGTAGGCGCGGACGACGAAGCTGAGATGCTTACCCAGCTTGGCGAGATAAGCGCAAAGTGCATGGAGTGGGGCATACCTCTCCTAGCTATGATGTACCCCAGGGGAAGGAAAATTGAAAGCGAGCACGACGTTGAGGTGGTGAAGCACGCTGCCCGCGTGGGTGCAGAGCTGGGCGCAGATATAGTTAAGACGAACTACACCGGAGACGTGGACACCTTCAAAGAGGTTATCAAGGGCTGCCCGGTGCCGGTGGTTATTGCAGGTGGCCCCAAGATGAGCACTGATCGCGAAGTGCTTGAGATGGTAGCAGGCGCAATAGAAGCTGGCGCTGCGGGAACGAGCATAGGCAGAAACATTTTCCAGCACGCCTCACCAACTAAAATGGTGCGCGCCATCGCGGCGATAGTGCATGAAGGTAAAAGTGTGGATGAGGCTATGAAGCTTCTCCAGTAGCGAAACTTCGTCACCCTATCGCTGCGCGAGACGGGTAACTTCATCACCCTATCGCCTGACGGCGAAACGGGTAACCCTTATTACCTCTTCATGCAAAGATTATGCAAAGGTGATGCAATGAAGTTTTTCTGGGTAGATGCAACCTCTGGCGAAAGCTGGGATGAGCGTAAGGCAGTAATAACCACCAGCCTTGAATCAGGTGCCGCTGGCGTGGTGGTGCGCAGCGAGGACGCAGAGAAGGCTGCCAAGCTGGGCAAGGTGAAGCTGGTCTGCGAGGGCGATGGATGCGATTGCACGCTGGTGCGCTTCACCAATAAGGAGCTTCCCTCAAGGCTGGAAGAACTGGAGGATATGGCTCTGGTCAGAGAACTAAAGGAGAAGGGCAGGGAAGTCGCTGCCTACGTTGAGATTCTCAGCAAAGCCCACGAGAGGCTGGCGGCGCAATTAGCGAGGCTCGCCGATTATATAATCGTTGTGGGGAAGGACTGGAAGGTAATCCCCCTAGAGAACCTCATAGCAGAGCTTCAGAAGGAAGATGTGAAGGTAATCGCTGGCGTTAAAAACGCGGAGGATGCAAAGCTAGCGCTTGAGACCCTCGAGGTGGGTACAGATGGCGTGCTCTTAGAGAGCGATGACGTTAATGAAATAAAGCGCGTCTCAAGCATAGTTTCGCGCAGTGCGGAGAGGCTTGAGCTAACCTGCGCGAAGGTTGTGAATCTCAGGCAGGTGGGCATGGGCGACCGCGTGTGTATAGACACTGCCTCGCTGCTAAAGATAGGAGAGGGTATGCTGGTTGGAAGCCAGGCGGCTGGGCTCTTTCTTATCCACTCAGAAACTCTGGAGAGCGAGTATGTTGCCTCTCGCCCATTCCGCGTGAATGCAGGGGCAGTGCACGCTTATGTTCTTGCCCCGGGAGGAAAGACGCGCTACCTGAGCGAACTTAAGGCAGGGGACGAGGTTTTAGCAGTCGATGCTGAAGGAAACACCCGCAGGGTTATTGTGGGCAGGGTGAAGATAGAGCGTCGCCCTCTAATGCTGGTTGAAGCGGAGGTGGATGGCAGAGTTTACAAGACACTGCTCCAGAACGCTGAGACGATTAACTTAGTCACCAAGGACGGAAAGCCCATCTCTGTGGCGAAACTCAAGGTTGGGGATGAGGTGCTGATTTACTGCGCCAGCGAGGGCAGACACTTCGGCATGGAAGTGGAGGAGACGGTAATAGAGCGGTGATTATCGCTTTTCTTTCAAAGCTTTTTTAAACGCAGCGATGTGCACCTCACCGGCGAAGTGCAGCGGAGCCTTTTTACCCTGAGCAACTTCATACCCGGCGGCAGCTCTGCATATGAACTGCACCTCAAGGGCAAATCGCTGCACAGCCTTTTCCACAGGCATGCCCACTATTTTCTCTGCCGCTTCCCAGGTGGCGCCGCAGGGTGCACCCTTCTTCACCCTTACGTTGGCGACCTTTCCCTCGCGTACCTCAACCTCAAGCTCCGGCGTGCCAAAGCGCCGGGCATATTCTCCCGCTTCCTTCACCTCGCCCAGACCGCAGCACGTGGGCGGGGTTATTGCGCCGGCGATACGCCTCCCTGGAGAGATAACTGGTACCCCCTTGCGTTTCGCAACTTCGGCGAGAAACTCGCTCAGGTCTGGGTGATACAGGTAGTCAAGCACAAGCTCAGCCTCGAAATCGCTGGAAATGTAATCCTCGGGCTCATCTATAATCTCCGGCAGCGCCTCGGGTACTGTAAATACCTCTGTTACCTCTATCCCCCTGCCGTACTTTTTAATGCCAGCTATCTTGTGGATTCCTCGCCCACCCCTCTGAAAAACAACAATCCTCATCACGGACCCGGCTGAAAATCTGGGCAGCTCCTGTTTTTCTCTATATTCAAATTCCAGCGGTTATGCATAAGGCACCTGTACCGCATGTTGTAGTCAGTTATCAAATTCTCCAGCAGGGCACAGTCCTCGCACCTTACCATGGCACCACCATAGCGTGCTGGGATTTAGGGTTTTTGTGGGTTGTTGTGTATATAAATGTTTCCCTTAATTTCCATTTTTTCTACCCTAACCCCTGCCTTCCCGGCTATTCATTATTTTTATTATAATGCTCAACCTCCACGTCCAGAGTAATTACCAGACCCTCGCCCAGCATTTCCTTTATTTTTGGAAGCACGCTCTCTATTGCACCGCTCTCTGCTATGGTGTCAATAACCACAGGCAGGTCCATGCTGAATCTTAAAATGTCAACTGAGTGTTCGCCACTCTTTGGACCATAGCTCTCTATCCCCCTGAGCACAGTTGCTCCGGGTATGCCGCTCCTTTTTAAAAGCTCCAGCACCGCCTTATAGGCAGGCTTCCCTTTGTATTTATAACTTTCACCTATGTAAATTCTAAGCCATTTAGCTTTCACAGAATCCCTCCTGACAGTTTTTTGCCCAAGGCAAAGGCTATAGCACCAAGGAACAGGTTAAGAGTTATATTTAAAAGAAAACCCTTAAAGTTTCCCCTTTCCGCTAACCTGAAGCTCTCATAGCTCAGAGTTGAGAAGGTTGTGAGGGAGCCAGAAAAGCCCACAGCAAAGAAGAAGTATACTTCATTCCTAGCTTCTACGAAAAAGGGGAGAAGAAAGCAGCCCAGAGTGTTCACAGTGAGAGTACCTAAGGGTATTTCCTTGAATCCAGGAATTCTGTAGAGGTAGTAGCGCAGCGCTGCACCTAAAGAGCCTCCCAGGGCAACGAGAATAGCGCTTTCCATTCAATCAATCCCTCCTGGCAAGGTACAGAGCGAAAGCTCTGCCTGAGTAAACTGAAGCAAGACCCAGAATAAAGCTTGAGGTGATATAGATAAAGATCTGAAGGGAGGGGAGGTTGAAAGCATCGTAAATAAAAGTAGAAAAGGTGGTGAAGCTACCCAGGATGCCTGCTGCTATAAGAACTCTGCTCTGCGCTGACAGGGCACCAATATATATCTCCTCGTACATGAGAAAGCCCAGCAAAAAGCACCCAAGGATATTAACAGCCAGAGTTGAGTAAGGCTGGGGTATTGCGTTGGAGAAGATATAGCGGAGGGTTGCTCCAGCTCCACCCCCAAGGGCCACAAGAATGTAGGGCTCGACAGCTACAAGCTTATAATAGGCTGAGTTCTTCAAGAAGTGAACCTCCTGATGAAGCCTCGTCAGCTCAATAAAAGGAGTCATCAGCCCTCAGTAGGCTTTGGTGCAGGTGGACGACTCCATCACCCTCTCTTCCATCATCTGATAACAGCATAAATGTTTTTTATTCACTATTTATTACTCAGCCCAATCAGTTTAAGGAATAACCCACAGCACCAACCTCAATATTTTTAACTCCCAAGAGCAATACAAAGCGTGTGGTGGATATGAAGACAATTGAGCTTAAAGGCGAAAAGGTTGTAATGATAGACCAGACGCTTCTCCCGCGGGAAGTTAAGCTTATAGAGTGCATCGACACAGAGTGCATCGCCGAGGCGATAGAAAACCTGAGGATACGCGGCGCACCAGCGCTGGGCGTTGCCGCCGCCTTCGCCCTCGCCCAGACGGCGCTGAAGTATGCGAACTCGCCGAGAGAGGTTGTACTTGCCGAGCTGGAGAAGACCTACAAGCGCATAAAGGCTACCCGCCCCACTGCGGTAAACCTGCACCTAGCTCTCGAGAGGGTTATGAGCAGGGCGAGGGAAAGTGAAAACCCGGCTGAAGCTGCGTATAAAGAGGCTCTCAGGATTTACGATGAGGATTTTGAGGCGAACAAGAGGCTGGGCGAGTACGGAGCTGAGCTTCTTGAAGATGGCGACGTCGTGCTTACGCATTGCAACACCGGCGCCCTTGCCACAGCCAGCTACGGCACCGCCCTGGGTGTTATAATCACAGCATGGCGACAGGGAAAGAAGCTTAAGGTGTTTGCCGACGAAACGCGACCACTGCTCCAGGGGGCTCGTCTCACAGCCTGGGAGCTGGTCCAGGAGGGCATACCGGTGACGGTTATTACAGACAGCAGCGCCGCCTATGTGATGCACACCCAGGGTGTGAGCAAGGTCATAGTGGGCGCTGACAGAATCGCTGCCAACGGCGATACCGCCAACAAGATAGGAACCTATTCCCTTGCGATACTCGCAAAGGAACACGGGATACCATTCTACGTCGCCGCTCCCCTCTCAACGATAGACCCGGCGACGCCCAGCGGTGAGCACATTCCCGTGGAATACAGGAAGCGCGAAGAGATTGAGTTCTTCAACAGCCAGCGCATTGTGCCTGCGGAAGCAGAAATACTTAACCCGGCGTTCGACGTTACACCTGCGGAGTACATCTCCGGCATAATAACAGAAGCCGGTGTGCTCACCCCACCCTACGAGGAGAGCATACGCAGGGCTCTTGAGGGAAAGCGCTAAGTTATTTATATAAACCAGGGGTTTAATGCTATTATGCGCCTCTACATCCTTTTTCTTCTGCTGCTTGTCCCTCTTGCTCATGCAGAAACACAGCTCAGCGCTGTAGAGAACAACATAACCTACTTTCTTGGCAAGGAGAACGTCTCGGTAAAGGAGGACATAATCCTCAAAAACAGGCCCTTCTCAGTAACCTCGCCCATATATTACCACCTCGGGACAGGTGCAGAGAGTATAAGTGTGGAGGTCACCGGCGGGGCTGATTATAAGATCGACGAGACCTATGGAGGGGTGATATTTAATTTTAGAAATGCCTACGCCACGCAGGTGAAGATTAAGCTACTGTACTCCTATCCTCAAAGCCTGCGCAGAAGCGATGGGAGTTACCTGTTCGCAGGCGAAGCTCTAAAGCGGGTGTACCCCTGGGGGATTAATGTGGTGAACCTGCGCTTTGTTCTTCCGCCAGGGTTCACCTTCGGAGAGGTCTCGCCCGAGCCACAGGAGAGAGGAGAGAGCTACCTTCTCTACAGGATAACCTACCTCGATGCTCGCGCATATGAGGGATTCCCGGTAAGCATCGAATATGCCAACTACAGAGAGCTGGCAGAGAAAAGCCTGAGCCTGGCAAAGGCGAGGGAGCATGACACCTTCCTCGCTGTGAAGGACGCAAACCAGAGCATCGAGAATGCCCGAAGCTACGGGGCAAACCTGTCGCAAGCGTTGGCAAGCTTCAACGAGGCACTTACCCACCTGCAGAACTACTTCCAGCTTGTGAAGCAGGCAGAGCTTATCCTTGAGAAGAACAGTTATGAGGCTTATAGAAAGGCGTCCTCAGCGGTAGAGGAGCTTGAGCTCGCGGGCATAAAGGCGAGGGAAGCCTACAGCAGGGCGAACTTTGCAATTCAGCTCACCCTTGAGAAGAGGCTTGCTACCTTTGAGGAGAACTTAACCAGCCTGAGCAAAGAGGAGCCGGAAGTGCAGCGCGTTGTCGTGGTAGAACAGCCCGCGAAAGGCATAAACCTGTACAAGTACGCCTTTTTTGCTCTTGCGGTGCTCTTTATAATATTCATCGCAAGCGAGGCTTACCGCATCCTAACACCAAAAAGCTACCGCAGAAGGAGCAGCGTAAAGGATTTCAGGGTGATTGGCGACCTGAAGAGAAAGACTTTCAACGGATTTGAGAAGAAGGTGGCTAAGGTCAAGCGGGGCGTTGACCTTGCGCAGGAGATTCGAAACCTGAGAAAACGAAGGGAGAAGCTGAAGCTGGGTATAGAGAATGCCCGAAAGAAGTTCACCCATGGCGAGATAACCGCTGAGCTGTATGAGCTGGAAAGAGGGAAGTTTGAGAGGGAGATAGAGGAGATAGACCGCAAGATTGCGCTGCTGGAGAAGGAGCTTAGTGAGATTAAGAGGCATGGGCATGAGGAAGGTAAGGCAGATTGAGGTTACCAGTGGAATGAGTGTCGACGAACTCATGCGCCAGTACAGCGAGGCTGGCGTGCTCGGAGCTGGCGCTTTGGGTAGGGCATGCGACATCCTGGAGGAGATGGTCAGAGCAAGGGCGACCATATTCCTGGGCTTAGCCGGACCCCTCGTCGCCGCTGGGATGAGGAACATAGTTACTGAGCTTATAAAAATGGGTGCAGTAAGCGCCATCGTAACCAACGGAGCAAATGTTGTGCACGACGTCCTCGAAGCTATAGGCGGTGCGCACTACGTGGGCAGCTTTCGCAGCGACGACGCACAGCTGCACAGGGAGGAGCTGGGCAGGATAGGCAACGTCTACACCCGGGTTAAAGACTTTGTTGCCTTTGAGGATTACGTCCAGGAGCTTCTCTCTGGTATCCCCGAAGAGAGGAGGAAGAACCTCTCAATAAGGGAGCTGCTCTCAGAGATAGGGAAGAGTATAAGCGATGAGAGGTCATTTCTCAGGGCTGCATATGAGCGGCGCATACCCGTGTTCTCCCCGGCGGTTGTGGATTCAATGCTGGGGTTGCAGCTTTTCTTCTTCGCAGAGAGGAACCGCATTGTGTTAAACGCTGTTAAGGATATGAAGGAGCTTGCCCAGATGGTTTTCGACGCCTCCGAGGTGGGGGCACTCTTCTTGGGCGGTGGGGTGCCCAAGCATTATATACTTGGAGCTAACCTGCTTCGCGGCGGGATAGACTACGGCATTCAGATTACGATGGACCGCGAAGAATCCGGCTCGCTAAGCGGTGCAAAGCTGGAGGAGGGGATAAGCTGGGGCAAGACAAGAGAGGAAGGCAAGGTGGTGACAGTGGTGGGCGACGTAACGATAATCTTCCCTCTGCTGGTGGCGAGCCTTAAAGAACGCCTGGGAGGCAGGGAATGAGGCTGCAAAGGGAGCACGGGCTCATTTTGGCTCTGGACGTAACCTCGCGCACAAAAGCGCTCAGCGTTGCGGAGAGCGTGGTGGATTACATAGACGCGGTGAAGGTGGGCTACCCTCTGGTGCTCTCCTGCGGTCTCGAGATTATAAGCGAGCTTAGCGATTTGGGCAAGCCTGTAATCGCAGATTTTAAAGTGGCTGACATACCCTATACCTCACGCCTCATCTGCGAGCAGGCGAAGCAGGCGGGAGCAAGCTTTGCAATCGTCCATGGATTCGTGGGCGAAGACGTGGTCAAAGCATGCGCTGAGGTGCTCGACATCTTCATCGTAGCGGAGATGAGCCATCCTGGGGCAAAGGAGTTCATTCAACCTGTCGCAGAGAGGATAGCGGAGCTTGCAAGAAGTTACGCCTTTGGGATAGTTGCTCCCGCTACAAGGCCAGAGAGAATTGCGAGGCTGCGCTCTATTGTGGGAGAGCTTGTTATAATTTCCCCTGGCGTTAAGGCGCAGGGTGCTCGCCCAGGGGATGCGATACGCGCGGGCGCTGACTTCGAGATCGTCGGGAGAGGGATTTACGCCTCTGCTGAGCCACGCAGAAGCGCTGCAGAAATTGCTGAGGAGATAAAGGCAGCGATGAAGGAGCACGAGGGTTAGCCTGACTCGAGCAGAGCTGCGAAGTAGAGGAGCACAAGGATTAAAAGCATGCCAAGCGCATACCCGGGTTTGCGAACGAGTGCGCAGATTTCCTTTTCAAAGGTTTCAACATCCCCGCGCATGGCCACGCCTCTTAGCTTGTTGGCTATTGCCAAGCCCAGCGCAATGCTGCCGAGCATTGCTGGTATCTCTAAAAGGGCGTGGGGCATTAGATAGGAGATAAACTGAGAAATACCCTCGGGGGCAAAACTCCAGAAAAATGCGCTTATCGCAGTGAGGTTGGCAAAGAGGCTCAGCGAAGGGACAAAGTACAGGTAGAAGAGGCAAGCTCTGAGTGGCGAGGCTATGCGAAAGGTGGCAAATCGGGAGAGCACAGCGTAAAGCGGCTCTGTCAGCCTGTCCAGCATCGAGTATGTTTTTTCAGAGGTTCGCCTGTAAATCAGCAGTTCAAGATAGCTTAAAATAGTGCCCAGGTAAACTGTAACAATGGCGGCAAGCGCATTTTTAAAGAATATGCTGCCAGCAAGTGTTGCAGGAATGGCAAAAAGCACATAGGTGTAACTCTTGAGCAGATAACCTGCGAGCACAGCGATTACAACGAGCGCAGCAATGCTTTTCCTCATTTCAACAGCGCAAAGAAGAGCTTCCCCTTTTCCGTGATCTTAATAAACCTACGCGGTCTATCTCCGCGCAGCTTTGTCTCCCTCACCTTAACGAGACCCTTCTTTTTAGCCTCGTCCAGCGTGGCGTCTATCTCCTCACGAGGCTTGCCCAGCGCCTTTGCTAAGCGAATCTGGCACACCTCGTCGTAGGCACACAGGTTCAGCCCGAGCATTCTACACTTACCGCATATGTCGTCCTCTTTTATGGGCAGAACCTCAGAAGCAGGGATAAAGCTTATTTTGGTCTTCATCTTCCTACCTGAATTAAGTTCTGTTTTTCCAGCTATTTAAAATTTCGCTTCTCTGAGAATCTCTACTATCTGCCTAGTGTGGGGACCAAACATTTAATGGGCAAGATAATCTTAAATGATTAAAAAATCGGTTCGTACTCATAACTCTTAAAGATAAATGTTTAAAACAAATATGCATCCTTTTACTGTATAAATCCACTCAGCATTGTATACGCAATCGCTCAGCTATTTTTCCACCCCAACATCTGTAAAATCCCCAAGTAATAAGATCTGCAGACATTGTTACTAAGAAAACCACTATGGTTTGTATTACTATATCTTGTCTATCGATTTTATTTGATAGTTCAAGTATTGAGAGAAAAAGAAAAACCGTAAATATCCTAAAATGATAATATGTATATGCTTCTTTGGTCTCTTCTTTTTCTCCCCAACGAATACGCACAATTATTCTTGCAGGGAGAAACAAAATATAACTAGCAATTATTGCAAGAATTATTTGAAGAAATAATTCTGTTTCTTTAGTGAAACTTTTATCCAATATAATAAATAATGCGAAATATCCAATCAAAAAGTGGTTAACTAAATAACGAGATGATAATTTTTCAATCGATTCGATAATTTTTCCAAATACCATTATATGTTTTGCTCCTTACTCTTCTCCTTCGGTTGGAATGCATCATATACATTGTATATCCATAAAAGAAATCCAAATAATCCAGCAGCACCATATAATGTATCTCCCCAGAGAATGCCAGAAAAACCGAATACAAAAACAAAAGTTACTGGTATGACTGTAACCGCAATAAATAAGGCAACTCCCTTACCAAGCTCTCCCTTGAAAAGTTGGCCCAAACCAGGAATAAAGATACTCAAAATTCCTGGTAAAATACTCAACCTCATAAACTCCCTACTTTTATGTGTTTTAAATTAATTTTTCATCTCTTTCGTATTTAAATATTACGCAAAGGCTCCTCTGAGAATCTTTACTATCTCCCCATGCATCTCCATGCTGTGCGCAGCCACTATATTAAGCCTCTCTATCCTCAAAAGCGACGCTTCGAGAGGAGTGCCCCGCATGTTGGTGACAGCGCCGCCCGCTTCTTCCACCACAAGCTTAGCCGCCGCCACGTCGATGTTGCGCAGATATGTACGCACGTCAACAAAGGCGTCAAAATCTCCTCTAGCAACGTGGCACAGCTCCAGGGCAGCGCTGCCCAGGGTGCGCACCCGCTTTATGCGCTTGAGCAGAGGCATAAGCGTCCCAACGCTTTGTGGCGTGGAATAGACGCAAACGGTGGCTTTGCTCAGCTTTCTTGCTTCTACGCTTCTTATCCTCCGCCCATTATACCACGCCCCCTTCCCGCGCTCTGCCGTGAACTCATCCCCAGAGTAGAGGTTGAGCACATATGCAACGCTCACATCAGCGAGACTCGCACCCTCGCGATAGGGTGCAAAGGCGAGGGAAAGGGCGTAGAAGGGCAAGTTGTGAAGCGCATTGTAGGAGCCGTCGATCGGATCAACCACGGCGATGTACTCAGGCTCCTCTGTGAGAGCCACGCTGCCTGCTTCCTCACTGAGCACAAAGAAGGCTTCTTTCTCGCCAAGACGCTTCATCACCACATTTTCAGCTATCTTATCTATCGCCTCTGTGGGCGTGCCATCTGCGCCAATACCAACCTCACGTGAAGCTTCACCGCTCTCAAGCGCCTCTCTCACTACGTTGCGCAGCTCTGCGCCCACCTTACGGGCAAGGTTAAGTAGATTCACGAGCTTAGATTGGTGGCGCACTTTATAATTTTTAGCCCGGAAGCACCTTGCTCATGGTGAACCTGCGCAAAGTTTAAATATCCCCACGGTGAACTCATAATCCTCTAAAGGAGTGAGAGAAAAATGGCGCAGAGACCGCTGGATGTGCTTCATAAAAGCTTGGATTCACCTGTTCTGGTGGGCCTTAAAGGAGGCCGCGAGTACAGGGGCACGCTAAAGGGATACGACATGCACATGAACGTAGTGCTTCAGAATGCCGACGAGATAAAGGACGGCACCCCCGTGCGCAGGCTGGGGCTGGTGATAATCCGCGGGGACAATGTGGTTTTCATCTCACCCTGAAATTCTGGTAAACAAGGGGCTTATAGAATAAAAAGAAGGTAGCTGGTTTTGCTCTGATAGCTATGCTAATAAATTAAAATGGGGTAAATCACCCCTTATAGAAACATGTCCCCGCAAGGAAGTGCTCGCAGGTGCGCCAGACCTCGCGGGTTCGCCAGCCGTGTTCGCATACGTGGTATATACAGCACATTCTGCACGAGTCACGCTCACGCTGGCAGTTGACCTTTGCGTAGTCCTCATCGTTAGCGGTGCATAGCAGCTTTTCCATTTCTCACTCCTCCTTTGCTGGTCTGAATTTGAAGCCGTAGTAGATTAAACCTGCCTCTCCATCCTCCTGAATCTTCCTGAATACGCTCTCCACGCGCATTCCTATCTCAACCTCTTCCGGGCTAACGTCAACTATCTGCGTTGTCACCATCACACCCTCGTCGAGCTTCACCAGCGCCATTACATAGGGCGCCTGCCTCTCAAAGCCCTCTGGAGGCGTTCGTATGACTGTGTAGCTCACCACCTCGCCCTTGCCACTGTGCTGAACCTCCTCAAGCTCGCCTCTTCTGCGGCAGTTTGAGCAGAAGTTGCGCGGGGGAAAGTATATCTCGCCGCAGCGCGTGCAGCGCTTACCTATGAGGTTGTACCTGCTCTTCATGTTGCGCCAGAAGCGTGGTATGCTGCTCATTATATCACCTCACTTCTCAAGGATATGAACCACCGCTGTGCCGCCACTCCCACCAACGTTGTGAGTCAAGCCCACGTCAGCGTCAACCTGGCGCTTGCCAGCTTCGCCTCTGAGCTGTAGCACAATCTCCACCACCTGCGCAACGCCTGTTGCACCCACAGGATGCCCCTTTGCCTTAAGCCCGCCAGAGGTGTTCACAGGTATGCGCCCGCCTATGGCGGTTTCTCCCTCCTCTGTGGCCTTGCCTCCCTTGCCAATTTCCACGAAGCCCAGCCCTTCAATGGCAAGAATCTCACCTATTGTAAATGCGTCGTGAACCTCTGCAACCTGAATATCGCGTGGCTCGCGCTTTGCCCTCGCGTAGGCTTCCTTGGCAGCGTTCACCGTGGCGTCAGTGACGGTTATCTTCTTCCTGTCGTGGAGCGCGATTGTGCTCGAGGCTTGGCCGCTGCCGGTGATGTAAACAGGGTTGTCCACAAATTCGCGCGCCTTCTCCTCGCTAGCTAAAACAACACACGCGGCGCCGTCGGTTATAGGAGAGCAGTCCAGCAAACGCAGAGGGTCAGCGACGAGAGGCGAGCGCAGCACATCTTCGACGGTAATCTTGGAGTGGAACTGCGCATAGGGGTTGTGCATGGCATTCTCGTGGTTCTTGACGCTCACCATGGCGAGCTGCTCTCTGGTTGTGCCGTACTCATGCATATGCCGCCTTGCAATGAGCGCATATAAGCCAGGGAAGGTCATCCCCATGAAGGCCTCCCATTCGCTGTCGCTGGCTGTAGCTAGAGTCTGAGTGGTCTTCTCAGTAACCACATCGGTCATCTTTTCTACGCCTCCCACAACCACGACGTCGTGGAAGCCTGAAAGTATGGACATAACTCCCTGGCGTATCGCTAATCCGCCTGAGGCGCACGCAGCTTCGACACGCGTCGCGGGTATGGGGGTTAAGCCAGCGTGGTCAGCAATCAAGCAGGAGATGTGCTCCTGATCCACGAAGCGCCCGCCCGACATGTTGCCCACGTAAAGCGCATCTATATCGCTGCCATCTATGCCAGCGTCATTAATCGCCATAGCACCAGCTTCAACAAACAGCTGGGAGAAGCTGGTCTCCCAGAGTTCGCCGAACTTTGTCAGCCCTACTCCTATAACAGCAACTCTCTTCATACTCTACACCTTTATCTTCTTCCTGAGCTTTACATATGTCGCGTAGTCAATGTACTCCTTGCGTGCGATGAAGTCCTCAACGCCCGGCGCCAGGCTTCGCTTCTCCTCTATCGCGTCCTCGACCACTACGGCGAAAGCGTCGCTGCCTGCGCCTGAGCCGAAGGAGGTTATCAGGATTCTATCCCCTGGCTTTGCTATATCCAGCACCTTCGCAAACCCGAGCAGGGAAGAACCTGAGTAGGTGTTGCCTATCCTGTCCACGAGTATGCCTGGCTCCACCTGCTCGCTGGTGAAGCCCAGCTTCTTCGCCACAACGCGGGGAAACTTACCGTTGGGCTGGTGGAAAACGGCGTAGTCGAAATCCTTGGGCTCGAGTCCAAGCTGTGCCATAAGCCCATGGGCAGCGCTGTAAACGTGCTTGAAGTAAGCAGGTAAACCCGTGAAGCGCCCGCCGTGTCGTGGGTATGCCTGCCCCTCGCGACGCCAGAAGTCGGGTGTATCTGTGGTGTAGGAGTAGGTAGCCTCTATGCTCGCAACAAGCTTATCCCTGCCTATAACAAAGGCAGCACCACCAGCGGCGGCTGTATATTCAAGCGGGTCTCCCGGCGCTCCCTGCGCTGTGTCAGCGCCTATGGCCAAGCCATACTCTATCATGCCAGAAGCAACAAGACCCATGCACGTCTGCACGCCGGCGGTACCAGCCTTGCATGCGAACTCATAGTCGGCGGCAGTTAGGTCAGGCGTAGCCTGTATCGCCGCCGCAACAATAGTTGCAGTCGGCTTAACCACATATGGGTGGCTCTCAGAGCCGACGTATATCGCCCCTAGCTTCTTAGCATCTATCTGCGCTCGCTTTAGCGCATTTCGCGCAGCTTCTACGGCGATAGTGGCGGCATCTTCATCCAGGGCTGGGACAGCCTTCTCGGCAATCTTGAGAGAGGCTTTTATAACCTCGGCGTTGCCACCCCAAACTCGGGCTATCTCCTCAACCTTTATCCTGTACCTTGGGATGTAAACCCCATAACCTGTAATACCAACCTTCACGCTACCTCACCTTCTCAGCTTGTCTTTCTTCTAAGCTCTCTTATTAACTCATCGCTGCTCTCATGATGGGAGAGTATCACGGGTATGCGCTCCTTCTCGGCTATTTTAACGCCCAGCGCGTCGACGCTCTTCAGCCCGTGGAGCACTACCACGCCTGGCTTTATTGTGGATACGCGTATTGCTATGAAGGGCGACCTGCCGCTGCTAACGCGGGTAAACACCAGCGCCCGCTCAGAGGTTAGCCCGTATATCTTCAGGAACTCTTCCGCTGAAAGCTCGAGTATAGCGCGGGGAGAGTCGAGGACAGTGTAGCCGTAGATGTACTTGTCCAGAAGCTCTTTGTTGGCGACCACCTCGCCTGCCACGACGTCTACGAGTTGAGAAGCGCGCATAGGCGTGGCAAACTCACGTATGTCGAGAATTGCGTCGGTTTTAATTTCGTTGCCCAGCATGCGCTCATACGCGCGGAGCACCTTGGAGCCGCGCTGCTCGTCAAGCGTAACAAGTGCTTCGACTATGCGCTTCACCACCGCTACGCCAGGAGAACGGCGACGTCCGCTTTCATAGTCGCTTATTACAGAGGTGCTAACCCCGAGTGCCTCTGCAAGCTCCTTCTGGGTGACGCCGAACACTTCGCGCCACTTCTTTAGGGTCATCGCCGGCTTTGAGGAGAGCACTACCTCGCCAGCGATTTTCACAGAAAGTTCCTCGCGCACACCCATGTCATCGCCTTGCTTTCATTGCTCATTCGCCTATATAACAATTTCGGCAAAAGGAATATGCTAGAACGGCGATTGCCTTACTTGCAGAAAATGAGGGTTATATTTATGTTGTTAACTTTCAAGATTTTTCAGCTTTTCGGGGCTGTAGGGTAGCCTGGTCATCCTCGCGGCTTCGGGAGCCGTGGACCCCAGTTCAAATCTGGGCAGCCCCATCCAGGAGAGGGGGCATACCCCCTCTCCTTAGGTATACCTCTCCCCCGACAGGGATATGTGGGAAAATCACTATGGAAACATGGCAGTATCGTAAGATACCGCTATCTGTTGATGGTGGCTAGAACGAGCGAAGTGAGTCTCGTCATATAACCCGAGGGCAACTTTCTGAAGTTGCCATCACTTATAATACCCCCACTCCCTCTTGGGTCCAAAACTGCGGATTCCAAACTTCAACAGCTGTATTCTGAGGCGCAGAGCATAGTCAGAGCTTATCTCGCCGCGCTTCTCCAGGTATCTTATAATCTCCATGCCCTCCTCTTCGGTGCTGCACCTGTTCAGAAAGTCGATTACACCCGGGTTATAACCTTTAAATCTGTCCTTTACTTCCTCATTCTGAGACTCTCTTTCAACCTTTATCCTGATAAAATTGCTCTCCTCTATCTCCTTGGCCAGGTTGGGATACTTCCTCTTGAACTCCTCATTGTACTCTATCATCCCTTACACCACAAACTTACTGCCATTCATCTCCTCGTAATAGATTCCTCCAATTCCTTCCTGGGAAGACGCATGCGTTCCTTTAAAGCTTTTGCTATTTTATAAATAAGAAAGGCTGCAACACTCATCGCAATTAAGACCACGAAGAAAAAGATCGCCGGCGATAGGCCAAAGATCTT
>Ga0116851_124_pt1 | contig 61325 bp, 75 predicted proteins | sample Deesub1362A_J573_FD_85034 | JGI IMG/M metagenome (GOLD analysis project Ga0116851, IMG submission 85034)
TTATCTATATCAACTCCCGCTTTGGCATAGGTCATTCCCTCTTCCATGCTGAGAGGTAGGCGTGGAGGTTAATAAGGGTTGTGGACGGAGTCTTAACACAACATAGTAAAGGGGGATGAATATGAAGGGAAATGAAATTGTAATTGATGAGGAGTTTATAATTGAGTATGAATCCAAATATGACGATCCAGAAATTGGAGGTGACGAAAGAGAATATAGTGAACTAATTAAGAGAGTATCTTATGATGTTTCACAAGGAAATATATCTAAATCAACATTCAGATGCATTTTAAACTGGAAAGCAGCTCGTGTAAAAGGTTATGTGAAATTGGACAATTTTAAAGGCTACGAAGATACATTTAAACAAGTTATCAAGATGATAAAAGAAAATCCTGATAAATATTTAGAAACCATTATTCGTGATCTGGATAAGTTAGATGGTATCGGGATTCCAATAGCATCTACGATTGTGCATTTCATTTCTCCAAAAGACTTCCCGATCGTGGATAAAAGAACGGTTCAGGTACTGCAGAAAGCAAACTATCTCGATGGATCAAAAAAGTATTATCATTACCGTGATAAAATCGAAGGTTACAAAATCTTCCGGCGCGAAGTACTAAATATTGCTAAAAAGTATGCAGGAGGGGATATTCGCAAGGTTGACAGGGCATTGTTCGCCTATCACAAGATCAACTCAAAGACTGAAGTAAATCAGACAAAAAGTGAACTTTGCATTACAACTTAACCTTTATATAGACTAAACATAAACATTATGACATGCTCTCAAAGGTAAAGCAGCTAACCCTTGTGATTGAGGGAGATGTTCAGTATGTTGGATTCCGGAATTACATAGAAAATCTAGCTCATAAGTACGATTTAGCAGGATTTGTATACAATGATTATAATGAGAGGAATGTAAAATTTGTCTGTGAGGGAGAGATTTCAAAAATCGAGAGGATTTCAGAAGAAATAAGCAGATATCCCGGAGTTAAAAAGATATCATTCTCAGAAAAAATACTCCTGCCAAAGCCTGTAGGCAGAGTGATTGGAGGCGTAGAAAAAGACATTTTTGATAGGCTTGACTTGGGAGTAGATAGACTTGGTTCTATTGACAGCAAACTTGGTTCTGTTGATGAACATCTCACATCTATGGAGGGATACATGAAGTCTGTGGACGTGCGCCTCGATTCCGTCAGCACCCGCCTCAGCTCTATCGACGGCACTTTAAAGGAGAACACAGGTCTTCTGAGGGACATAAAGGATATTCTGAAAATCATCGCCGAAAAGTAGCTTCTTCTCTCAACCGTAAGATAGGGATTGAGGTAGGTCTTCGAAAACCTTATAAAAAGGCAGAGCCAAGGTAGCAGGGGTGCTGCAATGAAGCTTCTTCTCCTTCACGTGGACCACATAGAGTTTAAAGCAAAGCAGAAGACGAAGGTGGCTGAGGAGGTTAGTCAGGAGAAGCTTGCAGGCAGGGCGGAGGAGGCGCTTGCCGCGTTTATTGCTGTCGAAAAATCGGACGAGGGGTACAGCGAAGAGGTGGTGAAGCGCGCCGCTGATGAGATAGAGAAGGTTTACTCCCAAGTTAAGGCAAAGCGAGTGGTGCTATACCCCTATGCCCATCTAAGCTCATCGCTGGCTAAGCCAGACTTTGCGGTAGAAGTGCTTAAGAGCTTGGAGGAGGAACTTGTAGCGAGGGGCTACGAGGTTTTGCGCGCACCCTTCGGGTGGTACAAGGCGTTTGAGCTGCGCTGCAAGGGGCATCCCCTGAGCGAGCTTTCGCGGGAGATCCGCGTGGAGGAGAAGGAGGAAAAAGAGAGCCTCGCGCTTAAAGCGGAGAAGAAGCTAAAGAGCGAATGGTATGTGCTTACCCCTGAAGGCAAGCTAACGCCTGCAGAAAGCTTCGATTTTTCACAGCATGAAGGCTTAAAAATATTCTATGAGTACGAGACTAAGGGCACTCGCGCTGTAACCGAGGAGCCGCCCCACATTCGCTTAATGAAAGAGCATGAGCTTGTGGATCACGAGCCGGGCAGCGACCCCGGCAATTTACGCTGGTATCCCAAGGGGAGGCTGATCAAGAAGCTTCTGGAGGAGCACGTCACCCAGCTTGTGCTCGACTACGGCGCCATGGAAGTGGAGACGCCGGTAATGTACGACTTTGCTCATCCCACGCTCAGCCGCTATCTGCACCGCTTCCCGGCGAGGCAGTACGTGGTGATAAGCGACGACAAGGAATACTTCCTGCGCTTCGCTGCGTGCTTTGGGCAGTATTTAATGATGCACGACATGACCATAAGCTACCGCCACCTCCCACTTCGCCTGTACGAGCTTACCCACTACTCCTTCCGTCGCGAACAGAGCGGTGAGCTGGCAGGGCTTAAACGCCTGCGCACCTTCACCATGCCGGATATGCACACTCTGTGCAGAGATATGGAGCAGGCGAAGGAGGAGTTTCTGCGCCAGTTCAAGCTGAGCATGCGCTGGATGGAGGAGCTTGGCTTAGAGTACGAGGTGGCGATTCGCTTTGTGCGCGACTTCTACGAGGAAAACGAGGAGTTTGCGAAGCAGCTCGCTCGCCTAATAGGCAAGCCTATCCTAATCGAGCTATGGGATAAGCGCTTCTTCTACTTTGTGATGAAGTTCGAGTTCAGCGTCAACGATGCGCAGAACAAAGCGGCGACGCTCTCCACGGTGCAGATCGACGTTGAGAACACAGAGCGCTTCGACATAACTTACGTGGATGAAAGCGGAGAGAGGCGCCACCCGCTGCTTTTGCATGCCAGTATCAGCGGAGGCATAGACCGCAACCTCTATGCGCTGCTCGAACAGGCCTACCTCAAATCAAAGCGCGGCGAGAAGCCTTCTCTACCAACCTGGCTTTGCCCGACGCAGGTGAGGATAATCCCTGTGTCTGAGCAGAACCTCGGCTATGCGGAAGAGGTGCTGGCGTACTTTAAAAAGCGCAGGGTGCGCGCCGACTTAGACGATGAGGCGGCAACGCTTCAAAAGAAGATACGCAATGCTGAGAAGGAGTGGATTCCATATATCGTCGTGGTGGGCGCGCGAGAGCAGGAGGGAGGTTACCTCACGGTGCGCGTGAGGAGCACCGGCGAGCAGGTGCAGCTAACCAAGGAAGAGCTCGCCGAGCGGGTGGAGAAGGAGAATGAGGGCAAACCCTTTGCTAAGTTGCCTCTGCCGGAGAGGCTTTCTCAGAGGCCGAAGTTCAGGGGGTAACCTTACACAAACGTGAACGAAGAGTTTATTAATTCATTACCCATATTTTTTCAGTTGGTTATCTGCTTTGTAGAAGAAATTGATTTTAGTGAGGTGAAATAAAAATAGAAGATACTTTTTAATTTCTCGTATCTGTTCTATGAACACATAGAAAAAGTTATCTTCCCTGCAGCGAATTTAGAATCATGTACCTCGGCTATGAAGAACTTCTGCGCAGAATACGTGAGGAAAAGCTGCTGGAAGGCGTGGACGAGAGTAATGTTCAGGGTGCTGGCGTCGACCTGCGCATCAACAAGCTCTACGACATAACTTCTCCTGCGTCGCTGGGTAAGAGTGAGCGCAGCCTGCCGCAGCTTCGCGAGATAAAGGGCGAGCGCTATGTGCTAAAGCCAGGGAAATACTACCTGTGCACTACCCTTGAGAGAGTGAACATGCCTAAAGATTTAGTAGCCTTCATGTTTCAGCGCTCCACGCTTTTCCGCTGTGGCGTAAGCCTGCGCACCGCTGTCATAGACCCAGGCTACAGGGGGGCGCTTACGATAGGCATAAAAAACGAGGGCAGCTTTGAGTTCACCCTTGAAAGGGGCGCGCGCATAGCGCAGGTTGTTTTCGCCCGCGTGGAGGGCAACGCCATCGCCTATGAGGGGCGCTACCAGGGGGGAAAGGTGAAGTAATGCTTCTTCGCATGGCTCCGCTGCTTGTGCTCCTGATCACCGCTGCAGGCTGCGTTGGCAAAGAAAAAGCTCCGCCCGCGAACTATGCGCTGGTTGAGGTCACCGATGTGCGCGAGGAAGCCTTTGGCTATGCGGTGGTGCTGAAGGAGGTTGATGGTAAGGGCAAGCTTACCATTGTTGTGAGTAGGGAGCAGGGGGAGCGCATGCTTATGGTGCTCGCAGGGGAGAAGCCTCCTCGCCCATGGATGCATGAGGTTTTCGCCATGCTTCTGCTCAAAATGGGAAAGAAGGTGAGCTATGTGAGCGTTGATACGCTGATAGGCGATGTTTACTATGCCTCTATCCACATTCCGGGCGTAGAAGAGCTGGACGCCCGCCCCAGCGATGCTATAATATTAGCGCTGATTGAGGATGCACCCATATACGTTAACTCCGCGCTGCTTGAAGAGTCGAAGGTGCCAGGAGCTCTCGCCGTTTAGCGCAGCAGGTGCACATTGCCAAGCTTAACGTTGCGAAGGTAACGCCGCGCCGCTTCTAAGCATGCCCTCGCCTGCTTCCAGCTCGTCGTTGGAAGGTCGCGCATCATATAGGTGGGGTAGAATGCGAGCAGGGAGTAGGGTATCTCCGGGTTTAGCTCTGCGATAAAGCGCGCTATCGCCTCGACCTCAGCCTCGTCGATGTAGCCCGGCACCAGCAGGGTGCTCGCTATCAGAAAGGGTGGCGAAGGGCGCTCCTCCACAAGGCTAGCCAGGTAGGCGAAGTTCTCAATGGTATAGCGGTTGCTCGCCCCAGTGAGCACAAGGTGAAGGTTATCATCCCATGCCTTGAGGTCGAACTTTATGCACCCTCCCGATTCAAGGCTGAGCTTCGCAGCCTTCCTGAGTGCGCCAGGATGCATACTCCCATTGGTCTCGTAGCATATCCTCAAAATTTCACCTTCGCCATGGCTAAGCGCAAGCTCGCTTGTCTTTATTGAGTGTGCTATCTGCGGTGAGGGATCGCCGCCAAAGTAGCAGATGCAGCTCGTCTTGGAGTCTGCAAGCGAGGCAAGCTGCTCCGGCGTCATCCTCGGACTCAGCGTCCGAGCATTTTCGCGGTACTCCCAGTTCTGACAGAAGAGACAGTCGAAGGTGCACGCGCCGTAGAAGACCGCCAGATTCTTGTACCCGAGCTCTACCCCATGCTCCGCGTGCGAGTAGCGCGGATAGCCTGCGCCGGTGCAGCCAGCGCATACCCAGGCGGCGACACAGTTCGTCGGCAGGGCGTCGTGGTAGGCGCTCACCACCGCTTCGCGAGCGGTGCCAGAGAGGTGCACCAGCTTACCTCCGCGATTAACGCGCAGCCCGCAGAGCGAGCGCTCGCCCTCATGGAGCTCGCACTGGTTGACGCACAGGGTGCACTTAACCTTGCCACCTCTCGGCACCTTGGCGGGAAAGCCAAAGCGCCTTCGCGAGGTTGCGTGAGCCTCCTGCGCCAGCGCGAGAGCTTCCTCGGGCTTCTGCCTTATGCAGCGGAGGCACACCTGAAGCTCTGCTGAGATTTCTTTGCCCTCGGCTCCGCATATTGCGCATTTTCCTGCCATTTTCACCAAATCATAGAGATTTATTTAAATTAATAGTGTTTATTCTCATCTTATGACTATATTGTAAATATCTGTCAGACAAAATATTGTTCATCAATCTATATTTTATCATGATTGTATTTATGGTTAACTTTGCTTAGAAAAAGCAGAAAAGATTTTTCAATTCTCTAAATCAGCACCTCAACCTTGCTTTTTATCCTAATCTCCCTCCCGTCGAAGTCACAGCGATAGGCGTAGACCTCAACGCCTCTGCGATGCGCCTCTCTCAAAGCTTCGCCAAAGGCTTCGTCTGTGGCGTCGTTGGGCGCAAAAGCAAAGGCATCGCTGCGTTGGATAACAAAGACGACGGCGCAGCGGTAGCCAGCCTCTTTTGCTTTCATTAAGTGGTGGAGGTGTCTCCTCCCTCTATCGGTTGGCGCGTCAGGAAACTTGGCAACACCCTCCTCAACAAGGGTGCAGGACTTGACTTCCACAAGGCAGGGTGAAGAGTTTTCAAGCAGGAAATCTATTCTACTCGTGTCGAAGCTCACCTCTTCCTTGGCTATGCGGTAGCCTGCAAATTCTTCCAATGTGCCCTGCTCCATCGCCTCTCTGAAAAGCGCGTTCGGCAGGCGAGAATCGATGCTCACCCACACCTCGCCAGCTTTAACCCCTATGAGGTCATAGGCGGTCTTTCTGTGGGCAGCGTTGCTCTCACGCAGCAGCACAGGCGTGCTAGGGATGAGAAGCTCCTGAAGCCTGCCCGGGTTTGGGAGGTGTGCTTTTGCAATGCTTCCATCCACCTCCACAAGCGCTGAAAACCTGTTCAAGCGCTGGATAAAGGTGCCCTGTTTAAGCTTTCCGTGGATTCTCATTTTTCCTCAAAATCGTATCATTTCTTACGTATATACCTGTTGGGGGTTGGGTATCCTCCTTCCCTGGTTCAGCTTTGATTTTTATTGATAGCTCCTGCGATTATTACAATGAAGTTCGAACCTCGCTGGATAGCCTGGGAGATTACGCAGAGGTGCAACCTGCGCTGTGTGCATTGTCGCGCTGAGGCAGCGATAAAGGCTGAGAAGGGCCCGAGCACAGAGCAGGCTAAGGCGGTGATAGATGACATCGCCAGCTATGCCAAGCCTGTGCTGGTGCTCAGCGGGGGCGAACCACTGCTGCGCAAGGATATTTTTGAGATAGCCCGTTACGGTACTGAGCGCGGCTTGCGAATGGCTATGGCGACAAATGGAACTCTCGTTACCGACGAGGTGTGTGAGAAGATCAAGGATGCCGGGATAAGGATAGTCTCCATCAGCATAGACGGCTCAACCGCAGAGGTGCATGACAACTTCCGCAACCAGCGCGGAGCTTTTGAGGGCGCGATACGCGCGGCCAAGCTCTTCAAAAAGCACGGCATCCCCTTCATAGTCAATTCCTCCTTCACAAAGAGGAACCAAGACGAGATTCCTAAGGTTTACGAGCTTGCCAAGAAGCTCGGCGCCACCGCGTGGTATATGTTCATGATTGTGCCCACAGGCAGAGGAAAGGAGATAATGGAGGAGCTGATAAGCAAGGAGGACTATGAAAAGATACTCAACTGGCACTACGACATGGAGCAGCGCGAGACTGAGATGTACGTGCGCCCAACCTGCGCACCCATGTACTACCGCATATTCGCCCAGCGCGCGAAGCAGGAGGGCAAGCCCATAAAGCGGCGCTCCCTGAGCTTCTCCACGGGCGGAGGAAAGGGCTGCATAGCCGGGCAGCTAATAGCGCTCATAAATCACAAGGGCGAAGTCTACCCCTGCTCATACTTCCCCAAGAGCGCTGGAAACATATACGAGAAGAGCTTTAAGGATATCTGGGAGAACAGTGAGCTTTTTAAAGAGCTCAGAGACTTCAAGCGCTATAAGGGTAAGTGCGGAGTGTGCGAGTACCTCGCAGTTTGCGGGGGTTGCCGCGCTCGTGCGTATGCTGTGACAGGCGACTACCTTGCAGAGGAGCCATACTGCAGCTATGTACCCAGGAAGTTGAGGAAAGAGTAAATTTTCCAGCAACTTTTATTTTCGTGAATATTAGCCCCAGGAGGAAAAGAGGTTTCCTTCGAAAGGGGGAGCTTCTTCAAGGAGATGTGCATTTGTCGTCGGAGATAAGGTGTCCCTCTTGCGGTACTCTTTGTTCGCTCAACTCGGTTGTGGGAACAACCCGGGTTTACAAACATGGCAAGGCTACCTTCTATCAGGTGGTGAGCTGCGACTGCGGCAAAATCTTCAGAGGGGAGACTGTGCCGCCCCCGAACAAAGGGTACAGAAAAAAGTAAGAAAGGAGAGATGTAAAAATGGAAGATAAAACCCTGGTTTGTGTCGACTGCGGAGAAGAGTTCGTCTTCACCGTAGGTGAGCAGGAATTCTTTGCTGAGAAGGGGTTCGCCGACCCCAAGCGATGCAAAGCCTGTCGCGACAAAAAGAAAGCGGAGAGAAGGAGCAGAAGCTACAGGTTCTAGAAAACTTGTGTTTATCAGTGCGCCGTGAGGCGCCTCATTCTTTTATTTTATTAACACCTACTATTCTATCCTAGTATTACATAATTCCTCTATGTATTTGCTCAGCATGCACAGGCGAGGAGCGAGCAAATGCGGGGATCACAGAAAATAAATTATATCAAAAGGGGAATTTAATGAGCATGGCTTATGATCTGCACGTGCATTCAATTTTCAGCGACGGCGAGTTGATACCCGCCGAGATAGCGCGGCGGTATGCGGAGAAGGGGTTTAAGGCGGTAGCTATCACTGACCACGCCGACAGCTCAAATATGGAGTTCATCCTTCGCCGTTTGCAGGGCATAGGAAAAGAGCTTGAGGCTCACGGGATAGAGGTTATACCCGGGATAGAGCTTACCCATCTCCCGCCGGCGAAGATTCCCGAGCTGGCGGCTAAGGCTAAGAAGCTTGGCGCAGGCATTGTGGTTGTGCATGGCGAAACCATGGTTGAGCCAGTCGCAAGGGGAACAAACGCCGCCGCCGTAGAGTGCACTCACGTTGACATCCTCGCCCATCCCGGATTCATAACCCTGGAAGAGGCGGAGAAGGCGAGGGAGCACGGAGTTTACTTAGAGCTGACCTCTCGCAGGGGGCACTGCCTGACCAACGGCCACGTGGCGAGCGTTGCGAAGGAAGCAAAGGCGGAGCTTGTGGTGTGCACCGACGCTCATTCACCAGGGGATATACTCAGCCCAGAAGAGTTCATCAGCGTCGCTCTTGGCTCAGGGATGAGCAAAAAGTATTCAGAAATTATTACCAGTGTTAACCCCAAGAGAATATTAGGCCATCTATAGTTTTAAGTTTTATGCCCGGAGGAGAGCTCTTTGAGGATGCTGGGGACTTTCAGCCATGTAAGCAAGAGTGGGACACTTCTTTTTCGTGGAAGGGATTTTCCTCCGCTATACGCGGACGTTTTCACAAAAAATGGTGTAAAAGTTGGAAAAGTTGTTGATATAATCGGTCCTGTCTCCAATCCGTACTTCGTGATTAAACCGGAGGAGGGAGCTTTCGAGAGGGCGCTTAGCGCTGCAAAGAGCGGGGGGTTATTTGTGTTATCCAAGAAAGAGGAGAGGAGGAGGTCCCTTGGAAAGAAAGGTAGAGTACGTAGATGAGTGCCCCGAATGCGGGAGCACGAGTTTAATGCGCGATTATGAGCGCGCTGAGATTGTGTGCAATGGCTGCGGTCTCGTAATAGACCAAGACCTGCTGGACGAGGGTCCGGAGTGGCGTGCCTTCGACCATGAACAGGCGGTGAGGCGAACCCGCACCGGAGCTCCGCTTACGTACACGATCCACGACAAGGGGCTTTCTACGATTATAGACTGGCGCAACAAGGACAGCTATGGTAAAGAGCTTTCCGCAAGCAAGCGTGCCCAGCTGTACCGCCTGCGCAAATGGCAGCAGCGCATCCGCGTTGGCAATGCCATGGAGCGCAACCTTGCTATAGCGCTCACTGAGCTGGAGCGGATATCCTCTCGCCTGGGTTTGCCCAAGAATGTGCGCGAGGCTGCTGCGGTGCTCTACCGCCGTGCGGTGGAGAAGGGCTTAATCCGCGGGCGGAGCATCGAGGGTGTAACCGCCGCCGCTATCTATGCCGCTTGCCGGCAGTGTGGCGTTCCCCGCACCCTTGACGAGATTGCCGACGCCGCCAAGCTGAACCGCAAGGAGATAGGCAGAACCTACCGCTTCGTTGCCCGCGAACTGGGGCTGAGTCTGCGCCCCACCACGCCCGTGGACTACATCGAGCGCTTTGGCACCGCTCTGGGGTTGAGCGGTGAGGTGAGGAGCAAGGCGAGGGAAATTCTCAAGAAGGCGATGGACAAGGAGCTCACTTCAGGGCGTGGACCCACTGGCGTAAGTGCTGCTGCGCTTTACATAGCGAGTGTGCTGCTTGGCGAGCGCAGGACGCAGCGCGAGGTTGCAGAAGTGGCTGGCGTAACAGAGGTAACCATACGCAACCGCTACAAGGAGCTGGCGGAGAAGCTGGACATAGAGATAACCATTTAATTCTCGAAATAACCTTGTAAGCACTGAATTGGCAAGTCTATAAAGCTGTGGCGAAAAATTTCAGTTTACTCTTTGAAAAATTGGAGAGCGTAAAGCTTTTATAGTTTGAAATACAAGTATTTAACTAATTTGAGTATGTAAGGAGAGAAAAGTGAAAAAAATTATATTAATAATCCCATTAATTGTAATGAGCTTAATTAGTGTAGCTCAAGCTCAAATAACCCCTGGAACTTCGTCATTTTCAGGTAAATATTTTACATGCACAAAAGATTGCCCGCCACCTGAGCCAGGCTATATTTTGATTGGGTGCAAATAACTATTAATCATGCCGTCGCCTATGACGAAGGAAGATGGGTTCCATCGAGTTCGCCAGGTGGTTATGTATACATTGCATCGCAAACGGAGTCAACAGTCGATGAGGAAACTGGAGATATCACCGTAGAATATGATGAAATTCTGGCATGTGAGTACTGGAAAAAAGATAAACCTCTTCCACCAAGTATGGAAGAAATATTGGAACAGATGGAAAAGGAAGAGCTTGAAAAGGAAAAATTATCTGAAAGCATCAGCAACTACAACCAGAATGTCAATTACTTGCCGGGTTTTGTCAAGGGCCTTTTGGGGAATGAGAAGCTGCATATTTATATTACACATCTGGATGGAACCAAATCAGAATATGCTTCAATCACAGAAAATGGGGTAATAGTAGAAGGAAACACCTGGTTAGACCAAGACAGCAATGGGATACACGACATCTGGCAAAAGCAAGGAATAAAACCGACAATGGCCCTTTATATTGATGAAAAAGCAATAGTAGAAATAATAAATGCAGAGGATCCATTTGCGGCATTTAAACAAGCGTGGGGCAGTGGAATTAGATATGAAGGGCTAACATTCGCTTCAAAAGTTAAAAAATTCTTTTTGGATATTGGAGTTAAAATTGCAGGACTATTTTGATAACTGAAGAAGAATAAACCTCACTGTATTACATGTAGGAGTGTGTTGGTGGGACGGGACAAATCTAACGCAGAGTTTTGAAACAGTGGCTTAAGGAGCAATAGCGGGTTGCATTATTTAGGTGCGGATGTATTTAGGTGACGTTAATCTTCTCTGCGCTTATTGAGATGCTTGAGAGAGTGCTGGGCAACAAGTACCTTGTACGTGTGCGTGAGGGCGATGTTGGGGAGAATGAGATAGGCTTTGCGCGGGAGCATCTCAGGGGTAGCGAGATCTCAGCTATGGACGAGGTTATTATTTATCGCTTAGGCGAGGTTAAGCCCTATTTCTTGAGGCAGCGCCACTTCGTGGTGGAGGTGGACAAGCGGGTACACTACGGCTACGCCTTAGCGCGCCAGGGCTACGCGCTGCTCTCGCCGGAGAGTATGGAGAAGCTGGAGCTGGAGAGCGAGGACAGCGTTATCCTCGACCCGGTTACGCCGAAGCACGACCTTGGCGAGCTTCTCTCGAAGGTAAGGCGGTACCTCAACCAGTAGCTACTCCCCTAAGAGCTGTACCACAACACGGCGACGTCTTGCGCGGGTGTCAAAGTTAATTACGACGATCTGCTGCCACGTGCCTAGGGTGAGCCTGCCGTCGGTGAAGGGCACTGCTAGGCTGGGGCCCAGAAGCGCCGCCTTAACATGGGCACTGCCATTGTCGTCACCCCAGGTGAGGTGGTGCTCGTAGCTCTCGCTTCGCGGTGCTATGCGCTCTAAGGCGCGGGGGATGTCCTTCTTTAGTCCGGGTTCGTACTCCATCGTTGTTACTGCGCCGGTGGAGCCCACGTTGAACACCACGGCGATGCCGCGCTTCATCCCGCTTTTTGTAACAATCTCCTGCACCTGAGCGGTGATGTCTGCGAAGCCCTTCTCCGCCTCAAGCTCCACCTCTATGGTATAGCTCTCCACGCGCATTTTTTCACCTTAGGGATAGCGCCTTTATTTTGGTGAAGACGGGTTGATAAGGGCGGGTGCGGCGCCCTTATGTTCCTATTTTCTTGTCACTATCTTAATTATATCCATGTGTTTTAGCGGTGTGTCGCTGGCGATTCTTCGTTTGGTGCGCGCATCTATGGCGGCGATAAAATTCTCCCCTATTTCCGTGTGGATTTTATACGCTAAGTCGCGAGGAGTGGCGCCCTCGTCGAGAAGGTAGGCGTCCGGTAAAATATTCCCCTCGCCGTCACAGTAGCGATTCTCATCTTCGACAGGGAAAACCACAATCTTCCTGAGCACGTCCAACACAGCGACGTTAATCGCCTGCTGCACGCCCGTGCTCCCGTAGCGCTCGAGCACATTCTTTTTAATTATCTCCAGAGCCTTCTTCTGCTTGGGCGAGAGCTCAGCGGGCTTTAAAATTTCAAAGCTGCTCTCCCCGGGCACATAGCTTATTACCCCAGCCTCCGCAAGATTCTTCAGCATGAGCTCCGCCATTGCGCTGGTGGGGATTACCTTCGTATGAGAGAACTCCTCCTTAAGTCTGGCTATGTTCTCCTCGGCTATACCAACGTCCGCCTTGTTTGCAGCAACGATTATGGGCTTCGCCAGCCTGCGCAGGGTGCGGGTGAAGGAGAAGAGTTCCTCCTGGCTCCACTGTGCCGGTTTCTTAGGGTCTAAGCCTGTCTCTCTGAGCGCAAGCTGCACATGTGCCTCGCGTATCCCCAAGCCGGCGAAGAGCTCCTGGAAGAGGTGCTCAAAGCTCTCGCCAGCGAGCTGAACTCTGCGGGAAAGCTTCTCCCAGTTTCGCTGGAATATGCCGAAGAACCACAGCTCAATCTCCTCCTCAAGGAAGCGCACATCCTTGCGAGGGTCGTGCTCTCCTGGCTTTAGCGGATTTCCTTCCTCGTCCGTCGCACCGCAGGCGTCGACGACATGGATGAGCGCCCCCGCCTGGCGCAGGTCGTCCAGAAACTTATTTCCCAAGCCTCTGCCTTCGTGCGCTTTTGGCACCAAGCCCGCGACGTCTATCATCTCCACGGGCACGAAGCGATAGCCTCCCATAGTGAGAGAGTTGCGCGGGTTTGGCGTAACTCCAAGCTCCACCGCGGGCTCGGGAACACGCACGAAGGCTACCGCTTTGTTTGCTTCAACGGTGGTAAAGGGGTAGTTAGCTATCTCCGCCTTACTCAGCGTGGCAGCACTGAAGAAGGTGCTCTTGCCCACGTTTGGCTTGCCCACAACACCAATTTCCATGCCCAAAGGTATGCGCTCTCTTTGTATTTAATACCTGCCCTGGCAAAGTTCGTCACCCGCAACACAGTTGCGGGTAACCTTTATTTGAGCAGCGAATCAATTTTTAGTCAATGAGATTCATAATCCTCTTCCTACTGCTCATACCCGTAGCTGCCGCTCAAGAGTACCACTTCAGAGACTACACCATATCGATTGCGCCTGATTACCAGGGCAACGCCGTAGAGGAGGTCTCCTTCACCGTTGTAAATCTAAAGGGCAATATCTCAGCGGTGGAGTACGCGATTGCTGCGATGCCCTCGCAGGTAGAGGTGTACGACGAGGAGGGCGAGCTTGAAGTTTTCATTGAAGACAATACCCTGGTGGTGCCCCTGCGTAAGAAGCTCCAGACGGGCGAAAGCCAGAGGCTGCGATTTGTCTTTACCCTGCCTGAGGTGGTATCCAGCTACCGCGGGGATAACATACTTACCATGAGCTACGTGCCCGAGGTGAGGGTGGTCAACTTTACCTTTATGGTCAAGCTCCCTAAGGGCAGCGTTCTCGTGTCGGAGCAGCGGGGCACCGGCGAGGCGATAGCCGCGGTTTATCCAACGCCGGAGAAGATTCTCACCGATGGGGAGCACATAATAGTGATGTGGAAGAAGTGGGAACTTTCGCCTCGCGAGAGCTTCAGGATTTTTGTGATGTACACCACAGTTAGGCAGGAGCAGCGCTCAGCCTATGCCTTGGCGTTCTTGGGACTTGCCTTGGGAGCAGCGCTTACGTATGCATATTTCGCTTACCAGAAAAAGAGGCGGGGAGAGGAGCAGAGCAAAATCGTCAAGCTAGTGCTCAGAGAGGATGAGCAGAAAATATACGACCTCCTGGCGGAGAAGGGAGAAATACTGCAGGAGGAGATTGTCAAGCAGACCGGCTTTTCCAAGGCGAAGGTGAGCAAACTGGTGCGAAACCTGGAGGAGAAGGGGATAATAAAAAAGGAGCCTTACCGCAAGACAAACAGGCTTATTCTAAAAAAAGAGTTTGGAGGGAAGGGGTAGGTTCGGGAAATTACCTGCCCCAGCCTCTTCTGGTACTTCCGGCACCCTCTATCTCAATTTCTACTTCCGCCTTGGGCTTCTCCCTGTGCTCTTCCTCTTCTTCCTCGATCTCTACCTTCACCTCAGACTTCTCCTCGCTCTCTTCCTTCTTCACTTCTATTTCCACCTTCGTCTCAGACTCTTCCTCTTCAACCTCGACTTCTGTCTTCATCTTGGTCTTTGGTTTATGCTCTTCCTTTTCCACTTTAAGCTCCAGAAGCTGCTCCACTTCGTTTGGCGTTAACCCTGTGATGTTTGCTATCTCTTCCACTATCTCATCTCTCTGCGTTGTGTTCAGTGTTAGCTTGTACTCCTCGTCGGCGAGCTCCACCTCAACCTCGGTTACGCTGCCCTTGACCTCCGCCTTTATCTTGCCCTCTTCACCATGTCCATCCTTCTGCTTCCCTGCTTTTGCGCGCTCCTCTTTTGGAATCTTGGACTCAAGCTCTATCTTCACGCCCTTCTTGCCCACCTTTATCTCCAGCTCGCCGGCGTTGGTCTCGAACTTCATCTTTATCTTCTCATGTCCCCTCCGCGAAACGTTGAGCGCGTGCTCAATCGCGGGCTTCGCCTCAGGAGGCACAAGCTGATAAACCCACTGCAGAACCTCGAGATGCTTTGCCGTAGCCTCGACGGCTTTTACCTTGATCTCCGTTACATTCTTGCCCTTTTTCTCTGCCTCCTCAATTTCCTTTTCCACCTCTTCAATCTCCTTCTGGTATTCATTGCTCAGCTTTACTATGACCTTGGTCTTGTTCTTCTTCTGCATCAGCTTAATCTCTGCCAGCCTCTCCTCTGCATGCTTCAGGCGTACCTTTATCTTTGCCTCCTCGCTCAAGGCGAGGGCAAGCTCAAGCTTCTCAAATAGCCTGTCGAATAGGTACAGGAAGGAGTCAGGGGCTATGCCGGCCTCTTCCTCGCTCACTGTGTCGTTTGCTGTATCGCCTGTGCCAGTTTCCTGTGCGAGAGCACTGGTCGGCATCAAAAACATGATTACCATCCAGAGCATTACCAACCTTTTCATTCTGCTCACCTCCATGGTTTACATTTGGGCATAGGGGGATTTAAAATATCCTTAAAAATCGTTTATATGCGATAGATAAAACCCACGAAATGTATGTTATTCCGCAATAAACGCAAGAATTTTGTTTATTTCAGTTTTTTAGCTATCTCACGACAAGCACGGGGCATGGTGCGTGCTTAACCACCTGCTCAGAGACGCTGCCCATGAGGAGTTTCTTTAAGCCAGTTTTGCCGAGACTTCCTATCACCACCAGCTCATACTTCCCGAGCCTTGCCTCCTCAACGATTGCCCCACCAACATCGCGTGAGATGAGCACCTTTGTTTCCAGTTCCATACCCCTCTCAGCGGCAGCCTTCTCAAGGCTATGAAAAATCGTTTTAACTGCCCTAGCCTTCTCAGCGTCCACTTCCTCTGGCGAGAGCCTCTTTGGAGGCTCGAGTTTTAAAACGTGGAGCGCCGTCAACCTTGCCCCAAGCTTCTCAGCTAAGTACAGGGCATACTCTCCGGCAAGCTCTGAAAAGGCGGAGCCGTCCGTGGCGAGGAGTATCCTGGATATCATTGCAAAGCCTCACAGGAGGTATATATATTCATGTATATAGGCAAAGGGCTTAAACATTTCCCCCTTCCCAGAGTAGAATCTGCGGAAGAACTCCAGCCAGTGAAGGCGCAGCGATTGGATGAAGACTATGAATGTGCTTGAAGCGAGGATAAAGGCAGCGCCAAGAGCGAAAAGGAAGGTGGCGATGATTACCCCAACCACTCCATCCTGTATGCTTTCTACCACCCCCATCAGGAGCCTCGCCATGGTAACGTGAATCACCGCCAGTGCACCGACTCTTGCGTATGATATTATGTTAGCCGTAAGGGCGATGAGCTCTTCTATTGCCTCCAAGCCCTTATCTCTTGCGAGCAGGGCGATGCCTGCGATGAGGATTAATGAAGAGGGAGCCTTGAACTGGGGTAGTGCCAGGTAAACCACTGAGCCCCAGAGGATAAAGAGCAGCGAAAGGGGGTAGCTCACACCCCTCAGGGATACCACTCTCGAAAGGAGACTTATGGAGATGTGAGTAATGCCTAGGAGGAAGGAGAGCGCAAGCAAAAGTTGGATGTTCTGCATGTAGCTACCAAGGAGGGGCTTAATTTCCAGAAGTCCGCCGAAAAACTCGCCTGCAAGCAGGCCGAAAAATACAGAAGCGGTGCCAGCGTAAAAAACTATGAGATTTATGTCCTTCAGCACCCTTTCACGGTGGGTGGTGAGAAAGTAGAGGATGAGGCCGAGAAGGCTAAGCGCTAACCCGTAGCCAACATCAGCAAACATCATTCCAAACATCGCAGTGAAAGTTATCGCGAGGATAGGTGTGGGATCTATGCCGTTGTACTCCGGCAAACCATAGGTGGTGGTCAGCACCTCGTAAGGTTTTATAATCCGCGGGTTTTCCAGGAGGATGGGCGGTGATTCATCTTTACCAGGAGGATAGAACTCCAGAATTGCAAGACCTCTGGCAGCTTCTTCAATGGCGCTACGTACGCGCTCCCTGTGTTTTTCAGGTACCCAGCCAGCAAAGATGATGATGCTGCGCGAGCGTCCGAATTTTTCCAGAGCCTCTACTCTAATCTTGATGTTCTTTAGCCTCTCCTTCAGGGCGAGAAGATGCGAGTAGCTCTTCTTTTTAAAGAGGGTAAGCTCAGCCTCAGCCTCGTGCAAGCGCCTCTCCTTTGCCTCCCTCTCCTGCCCAAGCTCTTCGTACCTCCTCTTTAGATCACTGTCCTCTGGCAGCGCCTCTATGTCAATCGCCTCCCTCTTTACCCTGCTTATCTCCTCCTCCACCTCTTTTAGCTCGCGGTGAATCTCAGAGAGTTTCTCACAGAAGGCAAGGTAGGCTCTCTCAACCTCCTCTACTTCCCTCTCTATCTTATCGAAACTCTCCCCCCTCTCAATTATCTCCACGGGCACAACCTTTGGGCCAATGAGCCTCTCAAGAAAGCTTGCCCTTGCCTCAGACTTTAAATCAGCGAGCAACACGGAAATTCTCTCCTCGAGGGCGAGAATCTCCTTCTTTCTGGTATCAACTGGCTTTAGAAAGCGGAAGTGCTCCCTCACATTGAAGAACTGCACACAAGCTAAATGCTGAAGCTGCTCCACCACCTGCTCAAGGGTGGATTCATGGATTATGCAGAAAAGTTTAAGCATACGCGCAGGTTTGAACATCCTGATTAATATATACGCGGGAGTACTATAAAACAGTAGGGAGCGCTGAACATGGATGTGGAGAGGTACAAGGCTGGTGAGAGAGCTTCGCTGGTTGGAATCTTTGGAAACCTCTCTCTTGCGGCGATGAAGTTCGTGGCGGGAGTGTATTCAGGGAGCATGGCACTTGTGGCAGATGCCCTTGACTCCTTTTCTGATGTGCTCTCCTCCCTGATCACCTGGATAGGGATTAAGATAAGCTATAAGCCTGCGGACGAAAGCCATCCTTACGGTCACTACGATGCCGAGGCTATAGCCGGGCTAATCGTCTCTCTCATGCTTGCCCTGCTCGCGTATGAGTTTGCAAAACACGCGGTTGTGCGCCTTTTCCATGCACCTGAGCAGGTGAAGCTCGTTGCCCTGCTTGCAGTTGGTGTTAACCTTATGGGAAAGGCGTTTCTCGCGGGCTACACCAAGAAAGTTGCGGAAAAAATCAATAGCCCTGCCCTTGCAGCAAGTGCAGCCAACTTCAGAGTGGACATCTATACCTCCCTAGCGATTCTCGCAGGCATTGGAGCGAGCAGGTTGGGCCTCTATGCCCTCGACCCTCTCGTTGCTCTCGGCATTACCCTGCTCATCTTCAAGGTTGCGGTGGACATAAGCTGGAGGAACATCCAGCGCCTTATGGGTACAGTGCCCTCGCCGGAGATGGTGGAGGAGATTAAAAGGCTAACCAGGGAGGTGGAGGGCGTCATTGATGTGCACCGCGTAAGAGTGCACGCGATGGGTGCATATAACAAGGTGGACCTCCACGTGTGCGTGGATGAGAATATACCCCTTAAAAAGGCTCATGAGATAGCCCATGAGGTTCAGGTGAAGATAACCGAGAACATGCCAGAAGTTGCTTCAGCACTTGTGCACGTGGAGCCCTTCGACGAGCATCACCGCAGGATGCATTTTTCAAAGAAGGAGTAAGCTACCTGGTCACCTTGGCTATAGTGAGGTTCCTCTCCGCCTCAACCCAGTCGCTTATTACCTGGGCGAAATTCTTAAGGGAGTCGCGAAGAGTGAATATTGTGAGAGCGCCTACAATAATCCCTCCCGCAAGGAGGATGAATTCCAAGCTTACTTGGGCATCTTCGTCGGTGAGCAGAGTTTTCATTATTTAAATATGGGATGGGGCGGAATATAAAACTTATTGCGATGGTGATGGGATACCACATTTCTTTTATGACTCTCTATAAGTTTTTATAACTCAAAAGAGAGTTAATTTTTATGAGGTGTCTCATTACCCTTTTGCCAATGGAAAATTTTAAATCCTCCCTCTCTTAACTCCCTATTCAGGAGGCTAGCTGTGAGCGAGGAGTACCTTTTTCTGCGCGCATGTCGTCGCGAAGAGGTGGAGCGCACCCCGGTGTGGCTGATGCGCCAGGCGGGGCGCTATATGGCAGCTTACCAGAAGGTGAGGGCAGAGCACTCTTTCTTAGAGATGTGCAAGAATCCGAAGCTTGCGGTGCAGGTGACGCTTCAGCCGGTGGAGAGGCTTGGCGTGGATGCGGCGATACTCTTCAGCGACATTTTGGTTCTGGTTGAGGCTATGGGTATGAAGCTTGAGTTTCACGAGGGCTTGGGACCACGTTTGCACGAGCCGGTGAGAAGCCTCGAGGGTGTGGAGAAGCTGCGGGTTCCAGATGCAGAAAAAGAGCTTGGCTACGTGATGGAGGCGATTAAGCTAGCAAGGGAGAAGCTCCGCGGGAGGGTGCCGCTGATAGGCTTCTCGGGTGCGCCCTTCACGCTGGCGAGCTACATAATCGAGGGACAGGGTTCGCGAAGTTTTCGCTTCACCAAGGAGATGATGTTCTCCCAGCCCGAGACCTTCCACGCGCTAATGGAGAAGATAGCCGATGCTGTGATTGACTACCTCAATGCTCAGATTCACGCGGGTGCGCAGGCGCTGCAGATATTCGACTCCTGGGTGGGGTGTCTTGCGCCGGAGGATTATGAGCGCTACGTTCTGCCCCACATGCAGCGAATCTTCGCAAGCTTAGATGCGCGGGGCGAAGTGCCTGTGATTCACTTCGCCAATCAGGCAGCCACATTTCTGGAGAAGGTGCGAGCCGCGGGAGGCGACGTTATAGGCGTGGACTGGCGCATACCCCTCGACGAAGCTTGGAGGCGCGTGGGTTACGACGTCGCGATACAGGGTAACCTAGACCCCATGGCGCTCTTCGCACCCCTCGAGGAGATAGAGCGCAGGGTGCGCGACATCCTTGCGAAGGCTGAGTCACGACCAGGTCACATATTCAACCTGGGGCATGGGGTGCACAAGGATACGCCCGAAGAGAAGGTGGTCGCGCTGGTGAGGATGGTAAAGGAGCTGAGCGCCAGGTAGCGCTTGCTCAGCTTGCTCACTCCTTAAAAAGCGAGGAAAGCTCCCGCTCTTTTTCTTCGGCGCGCTTCTTAACTATCTCCTCTATCTTCGCCACAATCGCCTCAAAAGCTTCTTTAGCAGGTCCCTCGTTGCTTGCGATGAAGGGCTCACCAGAGTCCCCCGCCTCAGCTATCCTCGAGTCGAGGGGGATACTTCCCAAGAGGGGAACGCCCAGCTCCTTCGCAACCTTCTCACCGCCCCCGCTCCTGAATATCTGCGTAACCTCGCCGCAGTGCGGACAAACGAAGCCGCTCATGTTCTCAATCACGCCAATCACAGGCACGCGCATTACCTTTGCCATGTCTATGCTCCGCCTCGTGTCGAGCACTGCCACCTCCTGTGGCGTTGTGACTGTGATTATCCCGTCTAGATCAGGAATAAGCTGCATAACGCTCAGTGCTTCATCGCCGGTGCCCGGAGGGAGGTCTATGAGCAGGTAGTCCAGCTCCCCCCAAACGATGTCGCTAAGGAACTGCTCAATTACACCCATTATCACAGGGCCACGCCAGATTATGGCCTGGTTATCATCAACCAGGAATGCCATGGAGATTACCTTTACCCCCTTGGCTTCAGGAGGGAATAGCCCGGCTGGCGTTGCAAAGAGCTCCGGGTTGGAAATGCCCAGCATCTTCGCCACGTTGGGCGCGGTTACGTCGGCGTCTAAAAGTCCCACCTTGTAACCTTTGTTCGCAAGCGCAAGGGCAAGGTTCACGCTCACCGTGGTCTTGCCCACACCACCCTTGCCGCTCATTATCGCAATCTTGTGCTTCACATTCTTCATGCGCGCCTTTACGGCTGCGAAGGTTGGGTCAACAGCAGCCTTGTTATCGCCACCAGCGCTGCATGCGGAGCATGCCTCTCCCGCACTGTCTGTGGAACAGGTGTTGCACTCGTTGTTCTTTTCCATTATCATCCCTCGCCATTTTTTCAATCTGTGGAAGGTTGTCGGTGTAAAAGATTATGAAATTATTTTTAGAAACTAACCTTCTAGGTTAGCACCATGCGACCTAAGGACCTGCTCCTCTCAGCTTTTTCCCTCTCAGCGTCAGCGCGCGTGCCGGCGCTGATATTTGGGGGTGGCTTCTGGGCAGCTAGGCGAGCGGGAAAGAGCTTTCGCGAGCTTCTGAGGAGCGGGGATGACTACGCTGAGGCTGTGCTTGGAATGCAGCGTGCCGTTGAAAGCGACATGGTTTTTGTGGGCTCGGGCTTGAACAACCTCCTGTGCGCCGCCCTTGGATGCGAGGTGAGGATGGAGCAGACATCGCTGCAGGTGCTCACTCATATTGAGCCGGAGAAGGAGCTAGTCGGTAAGGTAAACGAGCTTAAGGAAATTGCCACGCTGAGGCAGGGGTTTGAGGTTGTGAATGAGGAGATTGGTGACCGCTACCTAGTGGCTGTTACGAGCTGGGGCCCCTTCACCCTCGCCGCGAACCTCGTCGGCGTGGAAAAGCTAATGACAGACCTGTATATGAACCCCAGGGCTGCGAAGCAGGCGCTGGAGCTAGCCACCCTCGCCATAGAGGAGTTTTACTCGCCCTTTCTCGACCTTGGTTTAGAAGCCGTGAGCCTCGCTGAACCCTCGGCGTCGGGCAACCTCATATCGCGAGAGCATTTCTTAACCTTTGCCCTGCCCTACCTCTCTCACCTGGTGGAGCACTTTAAAAAGCGCGGCGTTGTGATTTACCTGCACCACTGCGGGAGCACCGAAGACAGGGTTAGGGACATCGCTGCCATAAAGCCGAGCTGCCTAAGCTTGGGGCAGGAGGTTAACCTTCCGCTGGTAAAGCGCGAGATCGCTAGCGTAGCCTGCGTGGCGGGCAACATAGACCCCATGCTGCTTCTTAAGGCGAGCCCAGCGCAGGTGGCGCGCGAGGCGAAGGCACTGCTTAATGCTATTGGGGATACCTCAGGCTTTGTGCTCTCTCCTGGTTGCGACGTGCCTCCAACGGCGCCGGTGGAGAATCTGAGAGCACTTCTCAGCGCTACCCAAGCCCAGCGCTGAAAAACCACGCCCCAAAGAAGAGTAGCATTATTCCGAGAAGGGTGAAAACAAGCTCATGTACCCTTGCGCTGAGGAGCTGCTTTGAAGCATGGGTTGCAAGGGAGACGAAGGAGTACCACACGAAATCGCAAGCTTCATGGAAAATTATGAAGAGCGCCAAGCCAGCGAAACCAAAGCTCGAGGCTTTGGCTACGAGCAGCGCGCCTGCGGTGAGCCACCAGAGGTAGAAGTAGGGGTTTGCAAAGCTCGTGGCAAAGCCTGCGAATGTGGCGCCGTAGGGCAGGTCTCTCCCTCTAAGCGCCACCTCTCTGCGCATGCGGAGCATCTCTATACCCATGTAGAAGAGCAGCGCGCCTCCGGCGATGGAGAGCACCTTTAGCGGCGCGCCCTTAATCGCCGAGGCTACACCCGCGTAGATGAGGAGTATCAGGGGCACCTCAAGCAGGGCATGCCCCAGGGATACCTTAACCCCTGCGTACTTATCTACGTGCCCCTTGGCTATACTCACCGCCAGCACAGGGCCGGGCATAAGCACACCGGAGAGGGAGATAACCACCGTCGCAAAGAGGAAAAAGCCCAGGGAAGCGTTGTCTATGCTTGAAAGCAGGCTTTGAGATATCTCGCTGAGCATACTACTTCCTCACCACTATGGTTAATATATCCTCATCCTCCAGCACATGCTCCAAGCCCACGCGCTGCCCCGGGAAGCGTACACTCTTGCCCCACACTTGGGCGTACCTGAATCTCTCCACGAAGTCGCGGTGGAGCTTTTGACAAACCTCAGCGACGGTGGTGCCGCGCCTCACAATTAGGGGCTCCTCCAGGTCAGCCTCGCCCCGCTGGGGCTTCATGTACACGCGTATAAACCCGAGCTTGGAGTATATCCTCTCCTTTAGCTCCTCTATACCTATGCCTTTGCCGGCGGAGATTGCCACAAACTCCCTCCCGAGCCTTGAAGCCACCTCCTTCAGGTACCCATCGCCTACGAGGTCTATCTTGTTCAGAACCACGAGGGAGGGGATGTAAACGCGGTTGCCAGCGATAGCGTCGATAAAGCGCTCTTCGTCTAAATCTTCATGTATCACTACGTCTGCGTTGTGAATCCTGTACTCGCTGAGTATCGCCTTTATTGTCTCCTCGGTAATGCTCTTTAGCTCCACTGTGGAGCTTACCTTTATCCCACCTTGCGCTTTCTTGGTTATCTTCACCTTGGGTGGGGTGGCGTCAAGGCGAATGCCGGCGTCGTGAAGCTCCTTAACAAGAATGCGGTACTGCTCAATGTTGAACACGTCTATGAGAAGTAAAATTAAATCAGCGCTCCTTATAACAGAGAGCACCTCCCGCCCGCGCCCTCTGCCACGAGAGGCGCCGCGTATTAAGCCCGGAACGTCGAGTATCTGAATCTTTGCCCCGCGGTACTCGAGCACCCCAGGCACGACATCGAGGGTTGTGAAGTCGTAGCTTCCAACCTCGCTCTCCGCATTGGTGAGCATGTTGAGAAGTGTTGACTTGCCCACGCTGGGAAAGCCCACGAGGGCAACAGTGGCATCGCCGCTCTTTCGCACCGCGTAGCCTCTCCCTCCCCCCTTAGCTGCGCCCCGCTGCTCCGCCTCCTCGCGAAGGCGCGCAAGCTTTGCTTTAAGCCTTCCTATGTGGTGTTGCGTAGCCTTGTTGTAGGGGGTGCGGCGTATCTCCTCCTCAAGCTCGCGTATCTTCTCCTCAATGCTTGGCATCTCTTAAATAACAACGCTTCCCATTAGAAAAATAATCGACGGGAAGCTTGGAGCTTATACCATGCGCAGCGAGGAGAAGCTTGAAAAGCTTGTGGAGTGGTTTCGCCAGCATGGCAGCGTGGTAATCGCCTTTTCAGGCGGAGTGGATAGCAGCGTGGTAGCAGCGGTGGCGCGCAGAGCGCTTGGAGATAGAGCGCTGGCGGTGACTGCAGAGTCTTCCACGCTCTCAAAGCGGGAGCTTTCAGAAGCCAAGCGTGTTGCCCGCGAGATAGGCATACGCCACCTGGTTATTAAAGAAGACGAGCTGGAGGATGAGCGCTTCGCTGCCAACCCAGAAAACAGGTGCTACTACTGCCGCTCCCGCCTTGCGCTTGCGCTTAAGGAAATTGCCGAGCGCGAGGGCTATGCGGTCATCGTCGACGGCGCTCATCTCGGCGATACTCGCGAGCATCGCCCAGGCTTAAAGGCGCTTAAAGAGCACGGGGTGCGAAGCCCGCTGCTGGAGCTGGGTTTCGACAAGAGCGACGTGCGCGAAATTGCGGCACTGCTCGGGCTTTCTGTGAAGGACAAGCCTGCGATGGCCTGCCTAGCTTCTAGGATACCATACGGGGAGCGCATTACCCGGGAGAAGCTGGAGATGGTGGAGAGGGCTGAAAGCTTCTTCTTTGAGCAGGGGTTCACCAATGTGCGCGTTCGCGTGCATGGCGAGCTTGCGAGGGTGGAGCTTCCGCAGGAGGAGCTTTTTCTGGCTCTTGAGCTGCGCGAGGAGATAGTTGCCCATCTCAAGGGGCTGGGCTTTGCTTACGTTACCCTTGACCTTGAGGGGTACCGTCCGGGGAGTATGGATGAGGTTCTTAAGAAAAAAATAAATATCACCTCTCTCCAATAGTCAATAAAAATCAGAAGGAGGTCTCAGAAATGACGGAGGACAACGTGGTCTACGTGGGAAATAAGCCAGCGATGAATTACGTGCTTGCAGTTAGCACCCAGTTTACGAGAAACGCCAAGGAAGTGGTGATAAAGGCGAGGGGAAGGGCAATCTCCCGCGCAGTGGACGTGGCAGAGATCGTCAGGAACCGCTTTATACCAGAGGCGAAGGTGAAGGATATTAAGATCGGCACCGAGGAGGTGACCACAGAGGACGGCAAGACGGTGAGGCTGTCCTCAATAGAGATAGTGCTGGAGAAGTAGGATGGATTTTACCTCCCTTCTCGATTTTCTTGTGCGTAGAGGGATGAGCATAAACGTGCTTATGGGAGAGGAGAGGATACTTGAGCTCAAGCCTAAGGCTGAGAAGAGTTTTGAGGTGGTTATCCACAACCCTCAGGCGTTGAAGCGCCTCCTTCAGGAGTTCGTGTAGATGAGTCTGGAAAAGCTGCTCGCGCTTGCGAAGAGGCTGGAGGAGAAGGGCTACGCCATAGAGGTGGTGCACGAGGGCAGGGTTATTTTAAAGCTGGGCAAAGGCGCAAAGCCTGGGCTGTTCAAGGCTCTTGGTCCTGTGGAGGTTAAGGATATCCGTGCGGTGCTGGGCTTTATAAAGCCATGAATCTCGCCGTCGTCGTTGAGCGCAGGCATGCAGAACGCGTGAGGCGCCACCTTCTGCGCGAGGGACTTCTGGACAAAAGGCGCCGTATTCTAGCCAAGGGGGATAGGGTTGAGCTTCCTGTGGTTGAGGCGCCGCCCTCGCTACCCGTGCCCTTTACGCTGGTAGAGCAGACTTCGCCGCAATTTGCTTCTCCGCCTATGAGCTTTGCCCAGCTCAAGCGGGAGCTTCGCAGGCGCATAGGCAGCAAGGCAGAGCTGCTGCGCGGAGGCTGGGAGCTTATAGGGGATGTTCTCATTATAAACATCCCGGCTGAGCTTTATCCCCTGCGCCATGAGATTGGGGAGTTCCTCCTCAGCTTTCACCCTCGCGCCAGGAGCGTTGTCGCCAGACGCGGCATAAGCGAGGAGCTGCGCTATCCCGAGGCAGAGGTTATTGCAGGAGATGCTAACACAACAACGCTGCACCGCGAGCACGGGTGTGTGTTCAAGCTTGACCCCTGCAGGGTGATGTTTTCAGCGGGTAACATGGAGGAACGCAAGCGCATGGCGCAGCTTCCGGCTAAGGGTGAGGTTGTGCTGGACATGTTCGCAGGCGTGGGGCAGCTCAGCATACCCCTGGCGAAGCATGCATCGCCGCGAAAGGTGCTTGCGATAGAGAAGCGCCCTGAGACCTACGAATTTCTGAGGGAGAACATAGCGCTTAACCGGCTTGAGGGGATTATGGAGGCAAGGCTTGGCGACTGCCTTGAGATCGCACCTGAGAACTTCGCCAACCGCGTACTAATGGGCTACTTCTTCTCACCCGAGAGGTATCTGCCAAAAGCCTTAGCCGCACTGAAAGGGGGAGAGGGGGTAATCCACTACCACACCCTAGTGGCGAAGGAGGCGCTGGATGAAGAAGGTGAGGCGCTGGTTAAGCGCATCGCAGAGCTCGGGTATAAAGCGAAGATAGCGCACCGCAGGATAATTAAATCCTACGCACCTAAGCGCTGGCACGCGGTTTACGATGTGGTTGTGGAATAGCCCGAAAGCCTTTTTATGCGCTCCCGGCAATAAATATTCATGACAAAACTGCAGGAAAAGCAGCGCTTTGTTCTGGACACCACCGCGCTAACCAGCGTTGAGCTGCGCGAAACTGGGGAGAAGCTGTGCGAGGCGATAAAGCGTATGCTCACACTAATAGCTGAAGCTAGGATTAAGCTCAACATCTCCTGTCACATTCCTTTTCCTACAGTTTACGACGAGCTAATCCAGTTCATGAAGCGCTACGAGTGCGACGAGGAGCTTTTCGTGGAGGTAGACACGTGGCTGGTGAAGAAGACACCAAACCGCTTTGAGGTGAAGATCCCCGCGGAGGTATTCTACGAGTACGTGAAGGACATGCGGGAGCGCATGAGTCGAGGGATGAAGATCGCAGAGAGCAGCATCTGGCTGAGCGCCAGCGAGGCGATCAATTTAACTCTAAAAAACGTAGATCGCGAGACAATAAAACGCGAATCCACAGGCTACATTATTAAGGACTTCCGTGCCAAGTATCGCAACGCGTTGCGCTATGGCACACTGGATAGCGCCCCTGATCTGGACGTGCTACTCCTCGCCAAGGAGATGGATGCAGGCGTCGTGGCGAGCGACGAGGGGATTAAGAAGTGGGCTGAGCGCCTTGGGCTGCGCTTTGTCGAGGGGGCGAGCTTCCCCAAGATGCTGGAGGAGTATTTAAAGCACATAAGGTGAATTTTAGCACTGTGAAACAGCCAGAGGTTTAATATTACAGAAAAGGTTATATTGGTGTTCTTTTCCCGGCATGAGAAGAGGGTTTGGCCATGATGACTGTGCTTCACTATCTGGGCACTATAACGCTCAGCATGGGTCTGCTGCTCCTCCTGCCCAGCCTCGCAAGTTTATTGCTCAGGGAGTACAGCGTTGCTCCAGCTTTTCTTCTGCCGGCGATTGCCAGCATGTTCGCAGGTTTTCTACTCCAGAAGCTTGCGCCAAAAAAAGAGCTTGACCTCCGTTTAGCTTTTATCATCTCCGCCCTGGGCTGGCTTTTAATCGCTCTCATAGGGGGCACGCCCTACGTGCTCGCCTCAAAGGCAGAGCTCCTCGACGCCTACTTCGAGGCAATGGCCGGCTTCACCACGACGGGCATCTCAGTCTTTACGCCAAGCCAGCTTCCCAAAAGCGTGCTCTTCTGGCGAAGCTTGACAGAGTGGATTGGGGGCGTGGGCATAGTGGTGCTCTTCCTCGCCATCTTTGCTCCCACCAACGTGGCGGCGAAGCTCTACGTGGCAGAGGCGAGGAGTGAGCGCCTTGAGCCCAGCATGGCGAGGACTGCGCGCAAGATATTCTACATATACTCCTACTTAACCCTCGCCGCTATACTGGCACTCTACCTCAGCGGCGCCAGCGTTTTCGAGGCAGTAAACCACGCGCTAACCGCTTTATCCTCAGGTGGTTTCTCGCCCAACGATGACAGTTATATGGGAATCTCTCCCCAGGTGAAGCTGGTTACGATGCTCTTCATGCTCCTCGGAGGCATAAGCTTCGCATTACACCAGCGCTGGATGGAGGGCGACTTCAGGAAGTTCTTCTCAAACATCGAGGTTCGGGCGATACTCGCCATCGTTGTGGTGTTCTCCCTCCTTCTCTACCTCGACGGCGTGCCGGCGGTGGATGCGGCGTTCACCACAATCTCCGCCCTCACAACCACGGGCTTCGCAAGCATAGATGTCTCCTCGCTTAGCGAGCTTTCCAAGTACTACCTGCTTCTCCTTCTGAACATCGGCGGTGGCTACGGCTCAACCGCGGGCGGGATGAAGGTGATAAGGTTCGTCATAATTCTCAAGGCGATAGAGTGGTTTATTCGCAAGATAACCTCCCCGCGAAGGCAGGTGATACCATTCAAAATCCAGGACAAGGTTTTCAGTGAGGAGGAGGTGTTCTCCACCCTGCTCTTTGCCCTGCTCTACCTCTTCTTCCTCACCCTGGGCACCTTTATTTTCATACTCTTGGGGCATGACCTCATGGACGCGCTCTTCATGATATCCTCTGCGCAGGGCAACAATGGCTTGGTGGTGCTTACCCAGTACACCCCCATTGAAAAGGTGGTGATGATATTCCACATGTGGATAGGCAGGCTGGAGATTATCCCAGTGCTAACCCTCTTAACAGCCCTGAGAAAAAGCTGAGCTAAGCCCTCTCTTTAATAAGGTTTGCCACCTTCTCAACCACGCCCACCTTCGCGAGGATTGTGAGCCTGTCCCCTGCCTTGAGTACAGTGCTTCCTCGAGGTATAATAAGCTCACCGTTTCGATGGATAGCGGCTATCGTCGAGCCTTCGGGCATTCCTATCTCGCGAATCTCCTTGCCCACCACCAGCGCATCCTCGGGTATTGTAATCTCGATTATGTCCGCGTCTTGCATGGTGGTAAGCACGCTCTTAACCCCTGGACGGAGTATCAAATTCCGGATGTACTTGGCTATAGTCCTGCTGGGGTAGATTATCTGCTCCACTCCAACTTCTTTAAAAATCTCCTCATGTTTAGGGTTCTGGGAGAGGGTGATTCTGCGCTGAATGCCGAGCATCCTGGCAAGTTCGCACACCATTAAATTTACAGCATCATCACTTGTGGCGCTGACAATAACGTCCGCCTTCTCAGCCCCCGCCTCCCTGAGCACATCTATCTCAGTTCCGCTCCCGTTTATCACCAGAGCGTCTATCTCCTCGGCTATCTCCTTTGCCTTCGCCTCGTCCTTCTCCACCATAACCACATTGCTCTTCTCCTCTATGAGGAGCCTAGCAAGGGCCAAGCCGATCTTGGAAGCGCCAACTATTATGATGTACATGCTCTACCTCTTGTCTTTCCTCTTCCTGACTCTTCTAGTTTTTCCAAAGAGGTGCTCCACAATTCTTGCATACGCAGGGCGGGTGATGAAGACTCCAATGGTTACGCCCATTATCGTGGTTAGAGCGAAGCCCTTCAGTGCCGCCATGCCTATCATGAACAGCGGCACCATGGCAGCGACGGTGGTGAACCACGCTGAGAAGATTATGAAGAAAGCTCGCTTTATGCGGGAACGCATGGAGTATGTGCGCTGGAGCAGCACCTCGTCGGTTATAACAATCTGGTCGTCAACGCCAGTACCTACGGCGGCGATTATTCCAGCGATTGCGGGAAGGTCGAGGTCCCAGCGTATCAGGGAGGCGATGCCTAGGATTATTATCACCTCAGATATACCCGTTGCGATTATGGGCAGCACTATCCCAACTTCGCGGTAGCGCAGGAATATCACCAGGGCGACGGTGATAACCGCGAATATGCCCGCGACCATAGCATTTTTGGCAAACTGCAAGCCAAGCTCTGGGGGCACATTTGAGACTGAGACGACCTCAAGCTTTATGGGCAGCGCGCCTGAGCGGAGCACCACCTCAACGCTCTTCGCCTGAGCCTCAGCCTCTGGGTCAGAGCCGGTTTCAAGTACCAGATCGCGGGGTGCCTTGCCAGCGACGATGAACTCCTGCCAGAGGCTACCACCTATGGGCGCGCTGTTCACCAGCATGTCGTCGAGGTACATCTCTACCCAGGGGACGCGCGGGTCGTTGGCAAGAGCTTCGAAGTTGGTAACACTCGCCGGGTCTATACCAGCGTCTTCAAGCGCCTTAATGGCGACCTCACGGAAGCGCTGCGCTGCATCTTCGCTTATGGTAAAGGGCACCTCCCACTTTCCTGTGCTCAGGCTTTTCGTGTACGGCGCAATTCGCACGAGCTCACTGCCCGTGAAGGCGGTGTAGTTGCCCACCTTCACCACCAGCTTACCCTGCCTTTCAACAAGCTCCCTCGCTTGCTCCGGGTCTATGCCCGCGAAGTCGATAATTAGATACTGGTTGCCCCAGGGTGAGATTGAGAAGTCCTTTATGCCCAGCCCGTTCATTCGTTTTGTCATTATCTCCACGATGAGCTCCATGGTCACGGTGGTGCCGTCAGGCGTTACATAGGGTAAGGGTTGCTCAGTCTTCACCTTGAGCTCGCTGCCACCGCTCAGGTCCCAGCCTAAGGATAGAGGGGGGTCATGGGCGAACATGGAAAGCAGTGAGAGAATCACAAGGGCTAGAAGAACCTGCACCCTACGAATCCTGAATATCTCCTCGAAGCTCATGCTCTCCGCTCCACATACCAGCGAAGTATTCCCACATTCTGAATCCATGTGTTGATTATGTCAACGAGCATGCCTATCATTATCACCATCGCAACGTCGTCCAGCACTTTGGATGAGGAAACTAAGAAAAGTACAAGCATGGCTGTGAAGGTGGTTATGCTCATGGTCAAGCCTGTCTCCATAGCGCGCTTAATCCTCGCTACCAAGTCGCCCTCTCTGTGCACGAGAACGCGGGTGGTGAGCAGTATGTCCGTATCCACAGAGTAGCCCACCAGAAGGAGGAGGGCAAGTAGCGAGCCCTTGGATAGCTCAATTCCCAAGAGGGACATCATCGCCAGGGTTACCACGATGTCTGAAAAGGCTGAGAGAACCACCGCTATGCTAGGCACAAATGTCCTGAACCTTAAGAAGATGGTGACCGCCATGAAGGCGAAGGCGAAGAGCAGCGCGTAGATAGCCTGCCTGAAGAATGTTTCTCCCAGCGAAGGTGAGATTATGTCGCTGGCTATGCTCTCCTCGCCTATCCCATAGTGTGAGAGCACCTCCCTTGCCCTCTTAACTTCCTCGCTGCTCAGCGCATGGTTTATGAATATCTCCAGCTCTTTGTTACCGAAGGCGTCGCTTACCACCCGGGTTTTGACCTCATACCCGAGCTCTGCCGCCAGCTCCTCTGCAATGTTCTCAACATCTCCCTGTGCAGGGGCGATGAGCAGCGTCCCGCCCTTGAAGTCAATGCTCATGGGAAGCGTACCCGAGGTGTAGCCCGTTATGACGATTACCAAGCCCGCGAGGAGCATGCCAATGGGCAATACCATGAACTTCCTTATATCCATGGCAAGAAATTCATCAAGCTTTGACATGTTAGACCTCCGGAAATAAGAAAGAAATCATAGTCATTAAATACGCAGTTGTATAAAAAGCTTTGGTGGGTAGCATGAGGGAAGAGCTGATAGGCATGGGCATCCTTCTGGTATTCATAGGTATGATTCTGATATTCACGGGCATGCTGAGCGGCGTTATCAGGGGCGGCGAAGGCAAGGCAGAGGTCCGCGGCGGTGGCGTGGTGCTTATCGGCCCCTTCCCCATAGTTTTCGGGAGCGATGCCCAGAGCGTTAAGACTGTGCTCCTCCTAACCATTGTGCTTATCTTAGTTGTTTACTTCCTGTTCTACAGAGGAGGTTTTAGGTGAAGCTGCTAATAGACAAGCGGGGTAAGAAGTACCTTTTGCGAGAGGATGTGGAGGAGTTTCACACGAGCCTAGGGGTGGTGAAGCTCAGCGATGCCAAGCCTGGAGACAAGCTGCGCTCCCACCTGGGACATGAGTTCTACCTGCTGGAGCCCACTGTAGTGGACTACTATGACAAGCTCCCCCGCGCTGGGAGCATAATCCTCAAGAAGGAGATAGGGCCGATAATCGCATACACCGGCATAGGCTCTGGCTCGCGCGTCGTCGAGGCGGGCACAGGTACAGGAGCGCTTGCAATCTACCTCGCCCACATCGTGGGCAGCGAGGGCAAGGTGTACACCTACGAGATACGTGAGGACCACCTGGAGATTGCCAGGAAAAACTTCGCCAAGGCTGGCGTAGAGGATAGGATTGAGGCGAAGCTCGCTGACGTGCGTCAGGGTATAGAGGAGCGCGAGGTTGACGTTGTAGTTTTCGACATGCCAGATCCCTGGCTGGCGATTCCCCACGCCTACGAAGCGCTGCGCCACGGGGGCTTTATTGCGGTGTACAACCCCTACATAGAGCAGATACGCAAGGCTTACCTTGCGATGCAGGAGGCGAACTTCAAGGACAAGCGGGTTATAGAGATTCTGGAGCGGGAGATTGAGGTTAAGAAAGTCGGGACTCGCCCGAAAACGAGGATGCTGGGGCACACCGGATACCTGGCCTTCGGGAGGAAGTACTGATGAAGATTACGGCAAAGACGCGCGTTTATGAGGTTTACAAGCACTATCCCCGCGCCGCAGAGCTCCTCAACCGCTACGGTATATGCGAGTGCGACGCCCTCTCCACCATCGAGAAGCAGGCGAAGCTGAGGAAGCTCGACCTGGAGAAGCTGCTGGAAGAGCTTAACGCGGTGGCTTCTGGTGACCGCTAAGCTGTAAATACCTCTAACATGACCATTATATTTGTTAAATTTATATACCAACACACCCCATATAATGGTCATGCAAAGAGACATTGAACAAAAAGTTATAAAGTTGCTTCACCGTCAGAACCCCTGGTGGGAGACTGCCAGCGTGCCTAAGAACCTAACAAAACCATTTAAAAGGCGTGATTTTTACGTCATCAGAGATAAAAGGTTGGGTGAAGGGGAGATAACCGCCATAATTGGACCGAGACAGGTTGGAAAAACAACCATGATATACCAGCTGATTGAACACCTTATACGTGAGAAAAAAGTGAATCCAAAGCGTATTCTTTATGTCTCCTTTGACTACCCGTATCTCACCACTATTATGGATACCCCGCTGAACGATATCCTTGAGATATACTCCACCCAGGTTCTTAAAGAACCCATTTCCAAGCTTGGTGACAGGATATATGTATTCCTCGACGAGGTTTGCAAGCTTGAAAACTGGAGCCATGTCCTCAAGGGTTGGTATGACCTGAAGTACCCAATAAAGTTCATAATCTCAGACTCCTCAAGCGCAAACATTCTACAGGGAAGTTCTGAATCCCTAGCGGGCAGAATAACCATTCAAATTATGTTTCCTCTGAAGTTTCTGGATTTCCTGAGGTATCACATGCCCAAGAAGGACTCTATTTTTAAGATGGTCAATAGGACTCTTAGAGACGCTTTTGTTGATTCTATTAAAAAATCTAATCCCAGCCTGTTTTATAGTGCGCTGAGAGAGTCCTACTCAAGCCTTGTACCATATGAGGATGAAATTAAAATTCATCTACAGACGTATCTTCTCAAAGACGGTTATCCCGGACTTTTAGAGATTGAGTCACTAGATGAGTGTGCTGAAAAGCTCAGAACTTACCTAAACCTTACAATATACAAAGACATTATCAGGATTTTCAATCTGCGCGACCCCAGAGCGCTGGAAGAGCTTGTTATTTTGATAGCCGACCAGTCCTCTCAACGGGTTGATTATTCGAGTTTATCCGGGACATTGGGACTAAAAAAAGACACTCTGATAAAGTACCTGAATTATTTAGAATCGGTGTTCCTTTCGAGCAGGGCTGAGTTTTATTCTAAAAGCAGGGCATCCAGGATTAGAAAAGCGAAGAAGCTTTACCTTAGCAATGTGGGACTAAGAAACGCCATTGTTGGTGAGTTGCGTGAGACGCTTCTCGAAGATGCAGCTGAACTCGGCAAGATCGTCGAAACTATTGTTCATGACCACTGCAGAAGGCTCAAATTCAACTTAGAGCCGGGAAGCAGGCTGGAGCTATTTTATTGGAGGACGGCGCAGGGTAAAGAGGTCGATATAGTTTTTGAGGTATCCAGAAGACCCGTGGCCATAGAGTGCAAGTACAGAAATGAAATACGCAAAAGTGAACTTAAAGGTATAAGGCAGTTCCAGAGGGAGCACGACAAATGCTTGGGCATCGTTATAACAAAGGATGCGCTGGACTACAGGGATGAGATTGTTTTCACACCCCTCTGGCTTTTCCTCATGATGTGCTAGCGTCCAGCCAAAATTTATATACCCGGTGCCGGATTTTTTATGAAAGGTGAGTGCTATGAATCTCAACCGCGAGGCTTGTGAGATTGCGCGAGAGATGGTTCGTCGCCAGGAGGAGCTGGAGATAAGCGTTGCCGAGGTTGGCGGCGCTACGCTGATAGACTGCGGAGTTAAGGCGAAGGGCAGCTTTGCTGCGGGAGTGCTCTTTGCGGAGGCGTGCATGGGCGGTCTGGGAGAAGTTAGGCTAAGCGCACGTGATTACGGTTCTCTTACCTTGCCTGTCGTCGAGGTTACAGCGCGAAAACCGGCTATAGCGTGTTTAGCCTCGCAAAAGGCGGGGTGGAGCATAAAGGGCGAGGGATTCTTCTCTCTGGGCTCTGGACCCGCGAGGATACTGGCGAAGAAGCCAAAGGAGACCTATGAGGAGCTTGGGTACTCCGAGGAAAGCGAGGAGGCGCTCATCGCGCTGGAGGCGGGAAAGTATCCTGACGAAGAGGTCGTGCGCAGCATCGCCTCGCAGTGTGGAATTGAAACCGAGAACCTCTATATACTCATAGCGCGCACTGCCTCGCTGGCAGGGGCGGTGCAGATCTCCGCTCGCGTTGTTGAGACAGCGCTCTACAAAGCCCAGCACATTGGGTGCGACACCACAAAGATATACTCGGCATTCGGCACTGCACCAGTGGCGCCTATTGTTGGAGGCGACGCCAAGATGATGGGCGTCACCAACGACATGATAATCTACGGCGGCGAAGTCTACCTCGCGGGCGAAGGCATACCCGCCGAGAAGCTCCCCTCCAGCGGCTCGCCGGCGTACGGCAAAACCTTCGAGGAGATTTTCAAGGAGGCGAACTACGACTTCTACAAGATAAACCCTGCGATATTCGCCCCTGCGAAGGTGATTGTCAACAACATTGAGGAGAAAAAGCTTGCAACCGCCGGTGAGATTAACGTGGGGGTGCTGAAGAAGAGCCTGGGGTTAGGGTAATGAAAAAAGTGTACCTCGTGGGCGGGGGTCCTGGGGACCCGGAGCTGATAACCGTAAAGGGTATGAAGCTCATCCAGAGCGCCGACGTTATAATCTACGACCGCCTTGTGAGCAGGAAGCTCCTAGCTTATGCAAAGCCCGGGGCGGAGCTGATATACGTTGGCAAGCAGGCGGGCAAGCACACCCTTACCCAGGAGGAGATCAATCAGCTGCTCATAAAGAAGGCGGAGGAGGGCAAACTCGTGGTTCGCCTCAAGGGAGGCGACCCCTTTGTCTTTGGCAGAGGGGGCGAAGAAGCTCTGGCTCTGCGCAAGCACGGCATTGCCGTAGAGGTTGTGCCCGGGGTGAGTTCCGCCATAGCGGTGCCTGCCTTAGCCGGTATACCAGTTACTCACCGCGGCATAGCCTCAAGCGTAACGCTGGTCACTGGCCACCTTGCCGAGAAGAAGGAGGAACGTCTCGACTACGCCTCGCTTAAGGCTGAGACTGTGGTTATCCTCATGGGCGTCAAGAACCTGCCGAAGATAATAGAAGAGTTCAGGAAAACCCGCCCACCAACAACGCCTGTTGCAATAATCGAGAAGGGCACGCTGGAGGAGCAGCGGGTTATCACTGGCACGCTTGCCGACATAATAGAGCGTGCCCAGGAAGCGAAGCTCAAGCCTCCGGCGATTACTGTAATAGGCGAGGTGGTCAAGCTCAGGGAGGACATAGCCTAATGCACGCCCTTATCGTGGCAAGCACTCGCCCAGAGGTGATAAAGCTCTCCCCCATAATGCGAGAGTTGGATTCCCGCGACATCGCCTATACCTTCGTCACCACCGGGCAGCACTACGACGATGAGCTGTTCTGGAATTTTATTCGTGAGCTTGGGCTTCGCAGGCCAGAGTACAATGTGGAGGTGGGCTCCGGAAGCCACGCATACCAGACTGCGCGAGCACTTGAGGCACTGGAGGAGATAATCCTCAAAGAAAAGCCAAGCGTAGTTATCGCTGAGGGCGATACCAACTCGGTGCTGAGCGCCGCTTTAGCTTGTGCCAAGCTCCATGTAGCGTTTGCCCACGTTGAGGCAGGGTTAAGAAGCTTCGACCGCACCATGCCGGAGGAGGTAAACCGTGTGCTGGCTGACCACGCCAGCGATGTACTTTTTGCACCAACCGAGAAGGCTGCGCTCAACCTCATCAATGAGGGCATTTTGCCTGAGAAAATATTCATCGTTGGGAACACCATCGTTGACGCCACGCTTCAGAATTTCGAGATAGCAAGGCAGAATTCCCGCATTCTTGAAGCTTTGCCGGAGGATTTTCTCCTACTCACACTGCACCGCGCTGAGAATGTGGACCGCAAAGAGAGACTCACCGGCATAATTGAAGCACTCCTGGAGCTTGAGGAAGAGATAGTGTTCCCTGCGCACCCGCGCACACGGCGAAGGTTAGCGGAGTTTGGGCTTCTGGAGAAGGTGGAGAAGAAGCTTCGCCTCCTTCCGCCGGTTGGCTACCTGGACTTCCTCATGCTGCTGAGCAGGGCAAAGCTGGTGCTCACAGACTCAGGTGGGGTGCAGGAAGAGGCGATAGTGCTCCACACGCCATGCATAACCCTGCGAACCTCGACGGAGAGGCCAGAAACCGTCGAAGCTGGAGGGAACGTCTTAGCTGGAGTTGAGAAAGCTGGGATAGTCCGCACGGTAAAGCGCGTTCTCGGCGACCAGAGCGTTTACCAGGCCATGAAAGCAGCAGAGAATCCCTTCGGCAAGGGCGACTCTGCCAAAAAAATTGTGGATATACTTCTTAAACTTGAGGAAGAGGGTAAACTGAAAATAACCCCACCCTCACGGGTGCTGCGCGAGAAGAGGCGCGAGTTCATAAATGTTGACGCCTCATTAGCAGGAAAGCGCATCGCCGAGCTTCCCTTTCAGGTTGTCAGGATTATTGAGGCCGGTAAAGCAAAGTTTCCATCTCCCGAGCTTCGCCTGCGCCAGGGACAGCTTATTGAGGTTTTGAATGAAGACTAAAGCTCAAGCGATATAAACCTCTCTATTGCCCTGACAAAGCGCTCCTTTTCCAGAAGCTGCATGAAGAAATCATAGGGGCGATCGGTGTCGGGATACTGGACCATGAGCGAGGCGATATCCTCCTCAATGGCTATTTTAAAGAGTGCGTCCAGCTCTTCATCGCTCAGAGAGTCGAATATCTTCCTTATCAGCTCGTGCACCTCAAGCTCCCTTCCAAGCTCTGCCTTCCACGCCTTCTCATAATTCTCCCGGAAAAACTGAGAAGAGAAGTTTTTCTCCTCAATTGCTAAGCAAGCTGCTTTCGCAGCAAGCCTTGCAGAGATTCCTCCCGTGATAACCCCTCCGCCGGTGCTTGCCTTGACAAAGCCTCCCGCATCGCCGACGAGAAGCACGCGTTCGGCGAAAGTATCCTGCGGCGACGCTACGGGAAAGCCGCCCATGTTGTACTCAACCTGGCTCCTGCCAGTGATTTTCTGCTTTGCAATGGGGTGCTCCCTCATAAACCTCTCCAGGTAAACACGGGGCGGATACTTTCCCTGGCGCACGCCTACGCCCACTTCGTAAACCTCACCCTTGGGTAAAAGCCACGCGTAGAAGTTGGGAGCCCACTCTCTGCCGAAGTAAAGCTCGGCAACATCATCCTCCACGCGCGCGCTTTCCACCTCGACCTGGGCGGCGGCGACTATTTTCCTTGGAGTCTTGAGTCCAAGCAATGACGCCACACGGGAGCGCACCCCATCGGCAGCGATAACCACCTCTGCTTCAACCACCTCTCTTTTTCCACCACTTTCCAGTACCACTTTCGCTTTATCAGCTATTCTTAACCCTATTGCCTTTGTTTTCAGCGTTATTCTTGCGCCCGCCATCGCTGCCTCTTTCGCTAACTCCTTATCAAACAGCCTGCGCTCAACCACATACGCGCGGTCGAGCTTTGAGTATGCCTCAAATTTTTCTCCGCCCGGAGAGAAAAAGCGCCCTCCGCGAATAACGCCCGCGATTGCCCTTTTTGGGAGGTTTACCTCGAGGCGCTTAAGCCCGCGGATGCTGAATAAGCCAGAGCACTGCACGGGTTCGCCTATCTCGGGATGCTCCTCAATAACGAGAACCTCATGGCCATGCCTTGCCACATCGCGTGCTGCAATTAAGCCAGCGGGTCCCCCGCCCACTACTAGAACGTCTACATGCATGGGAGATTATCGGCATAGCAATTATTAAAATATTATTCCAAGGTTAAAACCCCCGCAATCAGGTATGATTCCCGTCGTGGACCAGCGCGCGTGCATAGGCTGCGGGAAGTGCGAGTTGCTCTGCCCGGGGGTATTTAAGCTTATAAACGGCAAGTCCAACGTGGTTAATCCCGACGCCTGCGATGAGTGCGATTGCGAGGCTGTAGTTGAAAACTGTACCCCGCGCGCAATAATGGTGTACGAGGATTTCTAGCTACGCATGCGCTAGAGGTCTTGCAAGAGTGTGCTGCGTAACATGCGCTGGTAGTTTAAAGGTTATATCCGCGGCGATGCTCAGTTCCACAACCCTCGCCTCGCCTTCTGCAAACTCCGATTCTGAGATAATCAGGTTATGATAAACCGCCTTGCAGGAGGGGCACTCCAAGTTACTTCCGCTGTACTCGAGAGCACCCCCACAGTTGAAGCAGAACTTTCCGGCTTTCATATTCTTCCACCTACTTTAAGCTTATAAGGGTGCATAAATATCCCTTATCCGAGAGCGCCGGAAAAGTGATTGAGGAAAGGGTTTATATCTTCTCCACAACCATCTTTATACGGATGTCTGAGAACAGTGACGCTAGGCTAGAGGCCTATAGGGCGAGGGCAGAAACATGGAAACTTCCCATCGGCTCCGCATTAGATGAAATCCTCTCTGGAGGGGTGGAAAGCAGAATCATAACCCAGATTTATGGCCCACCTGGCGTGGGAAAGACCAACCTGTGCCTTCTGTACACTGTGAGCGCTGTGAGGCATGGAAAACGCGCCATATTCATAGACACCGAAGGGGGACACTCGCTGGAGAGGGTGCGGCAGATCGCCGGCGAGGATTATGAGCGCGTGCTTGAGAGGGCTTACTTCTATGAGGCGAGCACCTTTGAGGAGCAGTGCTTCATAGTGGAGAATATAGAGCACGTGCTAAGCGAGGATTTTGGATTGGTTGTTCTCGACTCTGCGGTTTCCCTATACCGCCTTGACCGCGACGACGACACCGCAAGCATGCTCAACCGTGCGCTGAGCAGGCAGATGGCAAAGCTCTTAGAACTGGCGAGGAGGTTCAACCTTCCAGTTATAATCACCAACCAAGTTTACTCAGCGATGAACGGCGAAGGCTTTGAACCAATTGCTGGAGATGTGCTGAAGTACTGGAGCAAGGCGATTCTTGAGATTAAGCGTCACGGCAATGTTCGCGAGGCGATACTGCGCCGTCATCGCTCTCTACCAGAGGGCTTGAAGGCGAGATTTGTGATAACAGAGCGGGGGATAGCAGACATATGAGCATGAGTGAGGTTTACTTCCTGGATTCCCGCGCACCGGTGAGGAGTGTTGAGCACTGGGCGAACAGGAGCTATAGCTTAGTCACAAGGCTGGAGAAGCTCGCCTTTGAGGCTGGGCTGGAGAATTTTATCGAGAAGGGCGACGTGGTGGCGGTAAAAACCCACTTCGGTGACCATGGCACCACTCGCACGCTGCGCAGCGTGTATGTAAGAAAGGTTGTGCAGCTGGTGAAGAAGCTCGGGGGCAAGCCTTTCGTCACCGAAACCACCGGCTTGGGCATGAGGTACGACCGCAGCACTGCCCATGGCAGGATTAAGATTGCCCGGGAGAACGGCTACACCTTCGAAACCCTCGCTGCGCCAATAGTTATTGCCGACGGTTTGCTGGGCTTCGACGGCATAGCCTACAAGCTGGAGAATGCAGCGCTCAGGGAAGTGTACGTGGCGAAGGCGATTCTCGAGGCAGATAAGGTGATTGCGCTTACCCACTTTACAGGGCACTTCAGCTCCAGCTTTGGAGGGGCGATTAAAAACATAGGCGTGGGGTGCGTGGCTAAGCCAACGAAGTATGACCTCCACCTCGACGCGGTGCCGAGTATAGATGCCGCTAAGTGCACGCGCTGCGGCGCCTGCGCCAAGCGCTGCCCCGGCAGAGCAATTTCGCCGCCTGCCATAGAGGCTGCGAAGTGTATAAAATGCAACGGGTGCGTGGAGTACTGCGAAGAGGATGCAATTATACTCAAGTGGACGAGCAACGCCAACTTGAGCAAGCGTATAGTCGCCGCAGCCAAGGCAGTGCTCGAAGCCAAGGGCAGGGAAAACTTCCTCTTCTTCAACTTCCTTCTGGACATAACCCCCCACTGCGATTGCTGCGCTTTCAGCGATAATCCTATTGTTGCTGACTTAGGCGTGCTCGCTTCCAGGGATATCTTAGCAATAGACAGGGCTTCTCTTGATTTAATAGAGGCTTCGCATGGTCTGGACAATACGCTCCTGAGCGAGGAGGCGAGAGCAGCTAAGGCTAAGAAGTTTGAGTCCCTGTTTGAAGACCTGGATACCAGGGTGCAACTCGAAGAGGCGGAGCGCCTTGGCTTGGGCAGCGCAGAGTACCGCCTGGTTGAGGTTTAGTCCAAAGAGTTATTAACTTCTTTGGAAAAATACTATGCTAGGGAGGTGATAAGGATTACATTCGAAATTTTCCAGGCTTTTCCTGGGGGAGCTATGATAGAGCGGGAGGAGCTTGAGGACTTTCTTAGGGACGGCAGGCACATTCTCACCCTGGCTACCCTAGATAAAAATGGTGGCATCGACCTGTCGCCGGTATGGTATCTCTACGAGGGAGGGAAGATTTTTATCCTAACCCGAGAGAACTCTGCTAAGGCAAAAAATGCCGCTGAGAATCCTGAAGTTGCCTTTTGCGTGGATCTGCGCCAGCAACCCTATAAGGGCGCCGTGGGGAGGGGTAGGGCGGAACTCAGCCACGACCCGGAGAGGATAGGCGATGTGCGTGCCAAGATCCTGAAAAGGTATGTGGGAGACCCGGAGAGTGACCCGGCAAAAAGATACCTGAAGACCACAAACGCACCCCGGGGTGTTCTCCTGGAGATAACCCCAGAGAGCATCTCCACCTGGGACTTCGGAAAAGAGTCCCATTGAGAACCTCACTCTCTAAGGTATGCGTTCGCGCCGCAATAGAATAATACTCCACGTTGACATGGACAGCTTCTTCTCTGCGATAGAGCAGAGGGAGAATCCCGAGCTTAGAGGCAAGCCCGTCGTTGTGGGCGCTGACCCAAAGGGAGGTAAGGGCAGAGGGGTGGTGAGCACCGCCAGCTACGAGGCTCGCAGGTATGGCGTTCGCTCCGCAATGCCTATATCCCAGGCTTACAAGCTCTGTCCCCACTGCGTGTTTTTGCCGGTGCGCCACGAACTCTACTGGAGGGTGTCGAGGAGAATAATGCAGATACTGCGGAGCTACGCGGTCAAGTTCCAGCAGGTGAGCGTGGACGAAGCTTACTTAGACGTTACCGGCATCGCTAAAAGCTATGCAGAGGCTGCTAAGCTCGCGAAGCGCATAAAGGCCGAGATCTACGAAAAGGAGAAGCTAACCTGCTCCATAGGCATAGGCCCAAACAAGCTCGTTGCTAAAATCGCATCTGACCACCGCAAGCCAGACGGCTTAACTGTGGTTGAGCCGCAAGAGGTTGAGAGGTTCCTTTCTCCGCTACCTGTCCGAAAAATTCCAGGTATTGGGCCAAGAAGCGAGGAGGTGCTGAAGGAGCTGGGAATAACCACAATTGGGGAACTTGCAAACTGCGATGTGCAGAGGCTAATCCCGGCTTTTGGCAGGTGGGCTCACCGCCTAATTATGCTTGCCCGTGGCATAGACGACCGCGAGGTAAGGGAACGCTCAAAGGTCAAGTCCATAGGCAGGGAGAGGACGTTTGAGCATGACTTAGGCGAGGAGGAAGCGCTAAAATCTGCGCTGGAGGAAATCGCTGAAGGCGTGCACCGCGATTTAGAGGAGGAAGGCTTCCTGTTCAAAACCCTGACGTTAAAAGTGAGGTTTGCCGACTTTGAAACACACACTCATGCTAGAACCCTGAGCAGCTACCATGGCGACCTGGATACAATAAAGGAAGTGGCTGAAGCCCTGCTCTCAAGCTTTCTTCGCGGGAGAAAGGTACGTCTCCTGGGTATAAGGCTTTCAAAGCTTAAAAAGAGGCAGGCGGTTACGCTGGAGGACTTTATGTAGCTTAATAGCGTGATTCAGCGTCAGTTAATGAGAATGAGAAAATATTTTAAATGAGTGATTAAATAAAATTCAGTATGGATATTAAAGAAGCAAAGAGGAAGAAGAGAAATCAGGTATTACAGATGTTTGTTTTAGCTATAATATTTGACCTATGGTCCTACTACATAATTAAAACTGCTCCTGCTGAAACCAAATGGGAGTTGATAAAATATTTATTGTCTGGCGTCGGTTATGGATGGGCCAGAATGGCACCAGGTATTATTGTAATCTTGGGAATTTTTTCTACTCTCCTGTTTTTGTGGGAACTCAAAGAATACTTACAAGGAAATTATCAAATTTGGAGGAGTTAAAAAAAGTAATAGAAAAGGCTTAAAAAAATCTTGTGGTAGGATGGGCAAGAATAGTGAAGGATGAGAAATCCAAACGTAAAAAGCTGAAAGAAACAATTCAATACATGATTCTCTCAATCTTATCATTGCTCATATTATCCTTTGTAGTTTTAATGAATGTAAAATTGGAGGGAGCCCCCTTTCCATGGGAAGACCCTTTGGGTTTTATCTGGCATATAATAGCATACCCGGAGCCTGAGAGAGGTTCAGTCCCTTGGGCGTTTATTTATATGATTTTTCTGTTACCTTTTCTATTCTGGATAGTGTCTTTATATGAATATTTTAATGGAATATACGAGGTAAACAAATTCAGTGACTTGGGCGAAAAGGTCTTTCTGGCGTGGATTGCAATTACTATTCTGCTGATTGTAACATCTCTCTTCGCAGCACCTATTGTTCACTGGGGATTGAAGGACACTCTAATAGTATGGGGTATAATTTTAGCGATTATTTTGATAAGCACATTGAAGGATTATTTATCATAGGATCTACAGGAATTACAAAAATTAAGTGGGGTAATAAACTATGGGAGCCCTTAGGGGCATATTCAAATTGGATACCCTCAGAACCATTAAGGAGATGTTTAAAGTAGAGACTCTCAAGGACTTAATTGAGGACCTCGCAAGGGTTGTAGTTGAGGATTTTAATGGAGAAATAATCTGGATTGGAATTCACCCTAAAAATACATCTAAGATGACTACCGATGCCAACAAGCATCAGATGCTCAAAGCCAAGCTTCCGCATAACTGCGAGTTTATTGGAGAGACTCTATCCTACTCAACCCCTACAGAAAATTACTACACTCTCACCTTTATATGGGATGCAAAGGATGCCAATCCAAGAATAAGAAATTTTGGAGACCTTAAAATGGGATTTAGTATCAAAAAAGGATTCTACGTTAAGCGTATTTTAGGGAAAAAGTTATTGATTTTAGACAATACTGAAGATGTCCCTAAGTTAATACAATTTTTCTCAAATAAAGTGAATTCTTTACTTGAAACATTTGAGAGACCTGATATTTTTAAAGCCTTCTGGAAAGGGCGTCTTAACGATAGAGAATTAAAGCTTGAAATAGGAGAGATTTCCCAAATTTACTGGGCTGTAGGCAACAGGAAAGAAAAAAGACGCAGGCTTCTGAGAGAGGCAATAGACTTCAACCTGAAATTTTTTGAGCTGCTGCAGAGCTATTGATTGGGGGAATGGCATTGCTGGAGAAGGTCAGAAAGGCGATAAAAAAGCTCGGCTGGAGGGATTTTATAGAGCACTGGTTTGTCATCCTTGTTTTCTCATCGCTGGTGCTGACATATTTTCTGCTGAAGCCTCTCTCTAATCTTTACTTTGAGTACGGCATCCCGAAATGGGTAGTAATCCTGCTATCCACTCTACTGTATTTAATTGTAAGCCTAATTATAACAGTGCTGTTTGTGGTTTTTGTGGAGAGAAGCGAGCCACCAACTTACAATATACCAACCAAAAAGGAGAAATGAGAATAATTTTATCTGTTGTCATACTTAAAGAGGATGTACCCATAGGGGAAGTGAGGAATGCCATTAACAAAATCATCCTTGCTAAATAGGATGAAACGCGTACTGCTACTTGATCAATCGGTATATAAAGAGGTGAGAGATGATGAGGAAATGTTGAAATATGCTATCCTTATTGTACTACTAAGCGGATTTCTTCCCGCGTTAGGGAACATTTATGTAGCATCAGTATTTCAAAAATATACATTATTTAAAAATCTATCAGGTCCATTATTTGGTTGGATAGATATAATATTTATGCCGACTTTTATGTTAGTAAGCTGGTTAGTTTTTACCATCATTGCTCATATTCCTGCAAAATTTGTAGGTGGAAGAGCAAGTCTTATAGGATTCCTTAGAGTTGCCGGTTTTACTTATGCTCCTCTTATGTTAGGAGTAATACCACTGTTTGGAACGGTGATTGGTGATTTATGGAGTATTTTATGTTTCATTTTTGCAATTAGATTTGCTCATGAATTATCATGGAGTAAATCTATTTTAGTGATTATACTCTTTTTTGCTTTTTTTGTTTTACTTGGGATATTATTAGCCTATTTCGTACCATCTGATATTTTCATGTGATACACACTTTACTTACACTTTTTCACTATTTATTGTATTTGTGCTATATTTTTTGGTTATTCCAATTTTTTAGTTTGATAAGTAGACTAAAGTAATCCTCTGCAACAAATTGAAATCAGGCTAATCTATAGAAGAAAATATTTAAAAGTTTGGTCGCAAAAATAATTTGGTAGAGGAGTGGTGGAGAAATAGAAGCAAATTATTGGGGATGTAAAATGGAAAGTAAAGAAGAATTTAGGAGAAGAAAGAGGAAAGTAGTTATACAGTATACATTCGGTATTATATTTGCTTTATTTTTTATGATTTTTGTAATTCTTAAAGACGCTCCGGCTCCGTGGAGAGACCCATTAGGTTTTATCTGGTTTATATTAACCCAGCCTGAACCTGGCCCATGGGGCGGAATTTTCTTACCAAATACTTTCTGGGTAATGTTATTTATTCTAGCAATATATGTGTGGTGGATATCCCTATATGAGTATATAAAAGGGAGAGAAATATATTACGGAAAATTCTTTTTAATATGGGCTCTATTAATCATTCCATTATCAATAATATCCGTAATGCTACAAGATTATGCATATTATGGGCTTTCTGACACATTAGTAACAGTAGGAATGATATTACTGTTGATTATAATTGCATTGGTATATAGTCATATTAAAGGTAAATGAAAAACTGTAACAGAACAGAAAAATTTATACTATTTTTCTTTACAGAAAAGTTGGTATGGGGGACCCAATATTGATGGCAATCGCCGTAATACTTATGTTTTTATTTATGTGGTATGTTTATGTAGTTGCAAACGCCTTTGAAAAAGGACTTGACAAAGAAGAATTTGAACTCAATTTTTTGATTGCAAAATTTACCGTTAGCAGGACAACATTGATTATAATGTTCTTCTCAGCTACGCCCATCCTATTCCTATTAATCATCTTCATTCTCAGCGCCTTTTCGGGAGAACCAATGGAGGATTTAGCGGTATATTTTATTGATAGATTTATTCAAAATCTAAGGTAATAAATGCCTATGTTTCTACCATTATATTCTTTAACTAAAAAGAAAAATACTGGTGCTACAAAATGGAAAATAAAGAAGAAGCCAAAAGAAAAAAGCGGAATGAAATTATTCAGTTAACATTTGGAGCTTTGTTTGCGTTTATTTTTATCATTATTCTTATAGGTATACATGTCACCTTTGAAGATGCTCCAGCTCCCTGGAAAGACCCAATAGGATTTATATGGTATATAATAACACAGCCAGAACCTATCGGTCATAGCCCTGCACAATGGCCACTTATTATATGGATAATGTTATTTTCGTTTCCGATTCTGCTGTGGATAGTCTCTCTATATGAATATTTTACTGGGTTTTATAAAGTGAAAAAGGGAAGTGAATTATACGCAACAGTTGTGATTGCATGGGCTGTAATTACTATTGTAGTAAGTTTGATTTCTATAATAATACAAGATATCGCCTATTACGGATTCACTGATACTGTAATAATGCTTGGCATAATTTTAGCGATTATTTTGATAGGCATTCTGAAAGATCGCTTATCATAAATTCGGAGATGATTTCGTTTCCCTCGTCCCTTCCCGTCGTTCGGGAAGTTCCTATGCTCTCGTTACCCCACTCCTTTAGGGCAATGTCCATGCGAGTACCTCTTGGTGAAAGCTGCGACGCCTGCGGAGCCTGCATCTACGCGTGCCCTGTGAAGGCGGTTAGCCTGGTAGAAGGCAAACCCGAGATAGACTACCAGCGCTGCTTCCTGTGCTTCAACTGTGTTGAGGCGTGCAGGGAACGGGAGAGTGCAAGGGCGTCGCTCTATGAATACCTCCCCCACCTGGACTGTGCGGAGTGCAGCTTTGAGGACTGCGAAAGCTTTGCAGAGAATGTAGAAAGCGAAGAGGAGCTTGAGAGGTGCCCCCACCTGAGCGAGGAACTTCGCAGGGCGCTGCGCCTTGTGTTTAACCCGGATGCTCATCTCCCCGGGTATCCCATAGCAGAGCATGTGATTCCAACAAAGAGCGGTGTGTTTGAGGTAGGCTGCCCGGGAAAGGCTTCGCCTCTAATCGCAACAAGCGACTACCTGTACACTGTAACAAGGATTACAGCCGCTCTCTCATTCGCGGGAATAGATGCCTACCTTGCGGTGGTGCCAAGTGAGGGGTACTGCATGCGCCTCGCCTTAACGCTTGGAACTTTTAATGCAGAGGAGTTGAAGGAGACGCTCGAAAGAGAGGCTCCTCAGCTTGCACACAGGAGTGTTATCCTGCCAAGGCAGGCGAGGGTGTTGCGCCTCAACTTAGGATGGCGTACAATCTTCGGTCCCAGCAGGTTGGAGGAACTTCCTGCCTTCATAATCAAAAACCAGCTCCTATTCGGCTTCAGAGCCTATGCCGGAGATTAACTCCTCAGCCGCGATTAGCCTCGCCAGAAACTGCTCCTCCAGCGTGGCATGAGGTTTGGCTACTTTTGGCTGAAAGTCAAAGTTGTAAAGGAGGATTTTAAGGAAAACCTGCTTCATGGGTTTGCGGCTGAGCTTGGCCCTAGCTACGGTGTCCACAAAGCTGACCCACCTCTCCCACATCTCTATGTACTCCCCGGCGCACTGCTCCGCAATGTACTCGCGAAGGGTGAGCCTTCTGCCCTTTCCTATACCCGAGCAGTCGCAGTCCTTCATGAAAACCGTCTTAGCTTCGCCGTTGCACACCTTTCCCAGAGGGAAGAGCCTGCATGCAAGGGGACGGGCAGGATAAATGGAGCACCGCCTATGTTTCAGAAAAGGGCATGGGTCGCGATCCAGCATGAGCAGAGGTAAGCCGCTCTCATCGTAGAGGCTGAGAAGATACTCCTCTTCCAGCTCCTCACAGCTCAGCTTCAGGTACTCTTTGATTCTCAGAACCTCATAGGGGTTCAGAGCAATAGCATGGCCATGGCAGCACGCCAGACTACACTCCTCGCTGTTGCAGCAAAAGCAGAAGCTGAAGTCTTCGTCCACTGTAACAGCGCTTTCCAATATATTCTTATCTGTGCTCTGCATGTTTTTAGCTTTTAAAAGTTGGATATTATAAAAAATTATCTGTGGGGGCAAAATTGTTGGAGTAGCTTAAACCTCGGTTTATCACCAAATTTTTTTATATCCCTATGGAGAAGTTGGTAGCATGTTCTGGGACAAAGAGGCGGAGACTATCAAGCAGGAGGAGCTTGAAAAGCTTCAGCTTCGCAGGCTTAAAGCCATAGTAGAGTACTGCTTTCATAACTCGCAATTTTACCGTGCCAAGTTCAAAGAAGCCAACCTCTACCCTCAGGATATCCGCAGCCTCGCTGACATTGCCAAGCTCCCCTTCACAATGAAAGAAGACTTGAGGGACAATTACCCCTATGGGATGCTGGCTGTGCCACGGGAGGAGATAGTCAGAATTCATGCTTCCTCAGGTACCACGGGTAAGCCCACCATCGTGGCTTACACTCGCCGCGATATCGGCACGTGGGCGGAGCTTATGGCTCGCGTCCTGACAAGCGCTGGCATCACAAAGCGGGACACAATGCAACTTATCTACAACTATGCCTTCTTCACAGGCGGGCTGGGCTTCCACTACGGTGCAGAGCGTGTGGGCGCGGCTGTGATACCAAGCGGAGTGGGAAACAGTGAGAAGCAGCTTCTCACTATGCGCGACTTGGGAGTTACAGCCTTCTCATCCACGCCGAGCTACGCCCTTTACCTAGCGGAGTTCGCAGCCAATCAGGGCATAGACGTTCGCGAGTTTGAGGTTGAACGCGGAATCTTCGGCGCCGAGCCCTGGAGCGAGGAGATGCGACGTCGCATAGAGGAGGCGTACGACATAGTGGCGTACGACAACTACGGCTTGAGTGAACTCTGCGGCCCTGGCGTAGCCGTTGAATGCGAAGCCCGCGAGGGCATGCACGTGTGGAGCGACCACTTCCTCCTTGAGGTTATCGACCCCGAGACCGGAGAGCCTCTTGGACCTGGGGAGAAGGGCGAACTCGTTTTTACCACCCTCACCAAGGAGGCCATGCCATTGCTTCGCTACCGAACCCGGGACATAAGCATGCTTCTCGAAGACGAGTGCTCCTGCGGCAGGACACACCCGAGGATAGCCCGCCTCATGGGGAGAAGCGACGACATGCTGATAATACGCGGGGTGAATGTGTTTCCATCGCAGGTGGAGCATGTGCTCATGTCCTTCCCGGAGGTGGCGGAGCATTACCAGATCGTCGTAGATCGACAGGGCACCATGGATGTGCTCCAGGTCAATGTGGAGGTCACGGAGAGGATCTTCAGGGGCGAGACCGAGGAGCTTCTCAAGCTGAAAAACCGCCTTGAGGCCAAGCTCAAGAGTGTGCTCGGAGTTAAGGCGAGGGTTAAGTTCGTGGAGCCGGGCACAATACCGCGGTCCCAGGGCAAGGCGCAGCGCGTCGTGGACCTCAGGAAGAAGTGAGGGATTCCTCCTATTTTGGTAAAATGCACTTCCAATTTTACTTTGATAGCATGGCAGGAACCTTAATCTAACTCTTTAGAGTCATTACTACTGCATCGTCATCCAGGTAATAGCCTTTCTTATATTTTACCTCCCTAAAGCCTCTATTGCTATAGAAGCGCCTTGCCTGGATATTTTTAGCCCTAACTTCTAAAATAACTTCATTTGCGCCCCCTCTACGAGCATATCTAATCGTTTCCCTGAGAAGACTATCGCCTATCCCCATGCGCCTGTACTCTGGTTCTACTGCAAGTTTTAGAAGGTGACATCGCCTGTAGAACTTGAAGCGCCGAATATTAATGGTAATCTCAATCCTTGCTATGCTATAGCCAACTACCTCCCCATCAACCACCGCAACAATTCTGAAGTCTGAGGGATTAGCTTGAAATTCCTGCTGGAATCGTTCCTTGCTCCAAGGAAGGCGAAAAGAGACCCTCTCAATTGCAAGAATTTTATCTAAGTCCTCCTGTTTGAGGTCCCGGATAAAAAAATGAATATCCCCCATTTTATTTAATATTTTATCTCCAAACAATAAAAAATTTGCGTCTGTCGGATTATATCTGGCGAAATCAAAAGGTGTTTAAAATTATCTTATATGGATTTGACAGCCTCTGTAAGAAAGATTTTTATATCTCAAATCCACCTGATAATTATGAAAATAAACGACGCACATTGCCATTATGGAAGAGAAAGTTTTGATGGTGCTGTGTGCCGATCCAAAATCTGGGCTAATAAAACATACGAAGCCCTTAAAAGCGATTGGGAGAAATATAATGTCGAGAAATCCGTCCTTTTTCCACAGCCATTGCCTAGCAGCCTTAAAAAATATTTGATTGAAGGAATCTTTTATCCTTTTGGTTCAAGCCTTTTGAGAGACATTTGGAAGAAATTTTTCAATTATACTGTCGATTATTCTAAAACCAATGAAGAAATTAGCAATTTACAGGATGATAAAATCGAATTTGTTCCTTTCATAAGTTCAAAATTTGAATATTCGGATTTAGAAAATTTCGAGAATATTAAAGGCGTGAAACACTATGAACCATACGGGAAACTGTCCGGAGATTTGCTCAAATATCTAAACGAAAGAGAATTGAATTTGATTATACACATATCAGAAAAAACAGAACAAAATCCAGAAAAATTCCTCAAAATTGTTGAAAAATTTGATGGAATAAATTTCCAAGTAGCTCACTGTGCAAACGGCGTTTCTGAAATTATTGAGGCGCTTGATGAACTGCCAAATTTATTTGTTGACACAAGTGCCTGCACTCTGCGGTTTTATAAAGTGGTTTTTAGGTCGAGGAATACCTCGTTTGGAGAGATTGTGTCAACAAATGTAGAAAAAGTACTTTTCGGCTCAGACGAGCCATGGGCAGGATATAAGGCACAAATAGACCAAATAAATGAGCTAGAATTAAGCAATCGTGATAAGAGTAGGATATTTTATAGAAATTATCTTTCTCTGTGGGGATAAATACACAACACCTCAGTGGACAGTCTGAGTAGAATTGATGTGCTTAAGGTTAATGTGGGAGTCGCTGAAAGGATTTTCTGTGGAAAAGCAGATAAACTCATAAAGCTTAAAAGTAAGCTTAAGCTAAGCTCAAGAGTGTTCTTCGAGAAATGAGAAAGAGTTATATCTCTCAGCGTAGAGTGAAATATCGGGAAAGGTGGTAAAATGTTCGAGCCAGAAATGGAGACAATGCCCCTGAAGGAGCTTAAGGAGCTCCAGCTTGAGCGTTTGAAGGCTACTGTGAAGTACTGCTATGAGAACGTACCTTTTTACAGGAAGAAGTTTAAAGAGGCGCAGCTTTCTCCAAGCGATATCCGGAGCTTAGACGACCTGGCGAAGATTCCCTTCACAGTTAAGGACGACCTGCGCGACCACTATCCCTATGGCATCCTGGCGAAGCCTCTTAAGGAAGTGGTGCGCTTCCACTCAAGTTCGGGCACCACAGGCATACCCACGGTGGTGGGCTACACAAAGAAGGACATCTCCACCTGGGCAAGGATAATGGCTCGCGGCTTAGCTACGGCTGGCGTAACAAGCGAGGATATTGTGCAGGTGGCCTACGGCTATGGCTTATTTACCGGCGGCTTGGGATTCCACTATGGCTGCGAGGAGCTTGGAGCGGCGACAATACCTGCTGGTGGGGGCATCACCCCGACCAAGAGGCAGATTCAGATAATGAAGGATATGCACAGCACAGTGCTGTGCTGCACCCCAAGCTATGCGCTTTACTTAGCGGAGGAGGCGAAGAAGGAAGGCATAGATCCGGAGAATGACTTCAGCCTCCGCATAGGTATATTCGGCGCTGAGCCCTGGAGCGAAGCCACGCGCAAGAAGATAGAGGCGGCACTCAACCTCCGCGCTCACGACGTCTACGGCTTGAGCGAAATCTGGGGTCCTGGCGTGGGCATGGAGTGCGAGGAGCGCGCTGGCTTGCACATCTGGGCGGACCACTTCATCATGGAGGTCATTGACCCGGAGACGGGAGAGGTGCTTGAGCCGGGGGAGAAGGGCGAGCTTGTGTTCACCACCCTGACGCGAGATGCAATGCCACTGCTTCGCTACCGCTCCCGCGATATAAGCGTAGTAGAAGAGGATTCCTGCGCATGCGGAAGAACGCATCCCAGGATGCTCCGTATTCTCGGAAGAAGTGACGACATGCTAATAATACGTGGGGTGAACGTGTTCCCATCGCAGGTGGAGCACGTACTCATGCGCATCCCTGGCATAGGAGACCACTATCAGATAATAGTGGATAGAGACATCCTAGACGTGCTCAGGGTGAAGGTGGAGGTAACGCCAGAGGTGTTCTCTGATAAGCTCGCTGAGCTTGAAGCGCTGCGCAGGCGCGTTGAGGAGGAGCTTGCGGCGGTGCTCAACGTCCGAGCTAAAGTGGAGCTTGTAGAGCCGGGCACAATTCCGCGCACCCCTGGCAAGGCGCAGCGCGTCGTGGACCTGAGGAAGGGGAAGATTTAGGAGGTTTGGCAATGGTTGTGGAGCAGGTTAGTGTGTTTGTGGAGAACAAGCCGGGAAGGCTCTCCAAGGTTACTGAAATTCTGGGCGAGGCGGGAATCAACATCCGCGCCCTGTCCATCGCCGAGCTTGGGGAGTTCGGGGTAATTCGCCTTATCGTGGATAAGCCCCACGAGGCCAAGGCAGTGCTCACCAACAGCGGCTTCACTGTAGGCGTTAACAAGGTGCTTGCGATTGAGATGGGCGATGAGCCTGGCAGCCTGGCGAAGATAGCCTCCGCCCTGGGCGATGCCGGTGTGAACATAGACTACGCCTATGCGTTCATAGCAAGGGCGAAGGAGAAAGCGGTGCTCATTGCGCGCGTCGACGACATAAAGAAGGCGGAGGAGGTGCTCTCCCGCGAGGGGATAAGGCTGCTGGAGGCGGATGAGCTGCAGAGCATCTAGCACATTTTTCCTTATTTTTCTTCCAAAGTTAGTCAATCGCCTTATTCAGAAAATTTGCCCCATGTGAAGGGGGAGCAAATCCCGGTGGATTGTTATGGCGCACATTCTCTCTCATCCCACAGAGCCTGTAGAGGTTAAGGAGCGCAGAATCAGCGAGCTTCTGGAAGCGATGGCAAAGACAGGTTTCCAGGGGCGGAAGCTGGGCGAAGCCTTCCTTGCCTGGCGGGAGATGCTTCGCGACGAAAGCTGCGTCGTCTTCTTCGGGATGAGCGGCGCCATGATTCCCGCAGGAATGCGCCGCGTGGTTGCGCACCTGATAGAGCACCGTCTTGTTGATGTTGTCGTTACCACTGGCGCAAACGTGTTTCACGACATCCACGAGGCGCTGGGAGGTAAGCACTTTCTTGGCTCGCCAAATGCGGACGATGCTCTGCTTTTCAAGCACGGCATAGACAGGATTTACGACGTTTTTGCGAGTGAGGAGGAGTTTAGAAACGTAGATAGGCTGATAAGCGAGCTGAGCAGAGAGCTGAGCGCTGAGAAGGAGTACTCCTCGCGGGAGATAGTTGCATTTCTGGGTGAGAAGCTCTCGCAGAGAGGCGCCGCCAGTGATTCCTTTGTTGTGGCTGCGCATCGCAGGCGCGTACCTGTGTTCGTGCCCGCACTGGGCGACTCTTCCGTAGGAATAGGGCTAACCCTTGCCAGGCGTTCTGGGCATAGCGTTGTTGTCAACCAACTAAAGGACGTGGATGAGATAACGCAGATAGTGGAGAAGGCTGAGAAGACAGGCGTGGTTTACGTCGGCGGCGGCGTGCCCAAGAACTTCATACAGCAGACTGAGGTAATCGCCTCGATTCTTGGCATTGATAAGGGTGGGCACGACTATGCAGTGCAGTTCACCACAGATGCGCCCCACTGGGGCGGGCTGAGCGGGTGCACATTCGAGGAGGCGGTGAGCTGGGGTAAGATCTCGCCCCATTCAAAGAAGGTGCAGTGCTTCGTCGATGCCACCATTGCTCTGCCCATAGTTGTGCACGCACTGAATGAGGTTCGGGAGGGGTTCAGAGCGCGCGTGCCTGTGTTTGAATGGGGTGATGAGCAGCTTACGCTGAAGTGGAGCCACAGGTAGAATTATATAATTTCAGGCATGAGTATTAGAAGGTGTCAGAATGGACTTAAACTTCCTCATCTACTCTTTCACAGCGCTCTTTATAATTATCGATCCCGTAGCTAATGTGCCCATCTTTCTCTCCCTGCTTTCTGGCGCCACGAAGGGGGAGTATCGCAGAGCTGTGAAGAAGGCAACGCTCGTAGCTGCGGTGGTGCTTCTGCTCTTTACCTACCTAGGCGTCTACATCTTCGCCTACCTGGGGATACAGATGTACTCCTTTCGCATCGCGGGTGGAATGCTGCTCTTCGTCATAGCGATGGAGATGCTGTTCGGAATGCGTACCCGCACCGAGCTGACGCCAGAGGAGGAGTCTGAGCGCCGGGAGGAGATTACAGTTACTCCCCTCGCCGTGCCCCTGCTCACAGGGCCCGGGGCGATAACCACAGGCATAGTGCTGTTGAGCAGAGCTTCAAGTGAGGCTGAGATGATGCTGCTCGCCCTGGCTATAGTACTGGTCTTTCTGGTCTCGTACCTCATCCTCATACACGCAAGCGCCGTTTACCGTCTCCTGGGCACCACTGGCACAAAGGTGGTGACCCGCCTCATGGGTCTTCTTCTCGCAGCGATAGCTGTGCAGTTCATCATAGACGGCATCGCTGAAGCCTTCGCGACGATAGTTGGCTAAACCTCAGCTATCTCCCGCGGAAAGCGCGTGAGCACCTCTATGCGGGAGTCGCGAAGCAGAACAGTCTCCTCTAAGCGCACCCCTCCCGCCAAAGGCGAGGCGAGCAGAGCATGCCCCACGGCGAGGCTTGCATTAGCGTCAAGCTCAAGCAGCGCATCCTCAGGGTAAGCCTCGTAGTAAGGAGCCTCCTGTACACCCAAGCCTATGCCGTGTATAAAGCCTCCCGGATAAAGCTCACCATAGCCATGTTCGTACGCAAGAAATGTTGCCTGCTTCTCCGCCTCCATCACCTTTGCCTTGGGCTTAAGCGCCTCGAGGGCAGAGTCGAGCATTTTAAGATAAACGCCATGAAGCTTGTGAAGCTCCTCCCCTGCGCTGCCGAGCGTTGCCACCCTGCTCATCTCTGCGAAGTAGCCTTCCCAGGCGACAGAGATGCTTATCACCACAGCCTCATGTTTATTTATCTTTTTACCCGTAGCTGTGCGCTCAGGCGAAGTGCTTCTCTCGCCAGAGTTCACCCCCACACGTGCAACCTCGGCACCCTGCCTGCGCAGGTAGCACTCCACCTCTGCCGCGAGCTGGGCTTCGGTTGTGCCCTGCCGGAGCTGTTCTATAGCGTGGCTCATTCCCTCCTTAGCGAGCTTTCCCGCCTGACGGAGCGCGCGTATCTCGGCGGCGTCCTTATGCATACGCAGCGCTGTGATTATCCTCCTCGCAACCTTGATCTCAAAGCCAGGCAGGGCATTCGCCAGGTGCTCCACCATGTACAGAGGTGTAGACGTCTCAGCCACCACCGCCACTCGGGGCTTAGAACCAAGGCGCGAGGCGAAGGCGTTAACCTGGGAGAGCATCTGCGGTAAGGCAGCGTAGGGCAGCGCTTTAATCTCTCCGCCGTAGCTGTGAATCTCGCTTTCAGGTAAAAGCAGCGTCGCGTCGCCCCCCTGGGGTATAAGGAGGCACATACGCTCCCTTGCCTCGCCGGTAAAGTAGCGGTAGCTTTCGCTGCTTGCGACAACGAGCAGGTCAACACCCTCACGCTGCATCAGCTGCTGCGCCCTTTCTATCCTGTATAGGGGCGCCTTCCCCGCCCCTATTACCCCTTCCGTACCATCTTTAATTCCTCCTGGAACCATAGATACACATCCATATAATAAGCAGAGAATCACAAACCCGTGTCGTGGTCTATAAACACAACCTCAAGCCCAAACTTCTCCCTGAGGTGCTCTCCTACGGCGAGCACGCCCAGCTTCTCTGTGGCATAGTGGCCCGCGAAGATTAGATTAACCCCAAGCTCCTCCGCAAGCGAGTAGGCGCTGTGCGAGGGCTCGCCCGTCAGCAGGGTGTCTATCTTTATCTTCTCTGCATCGAATATGGCGCTCCACCCACCACCAGAGACCACGCCCACGCGCTTCGCATCGCCGCGAAAGTCAATACTCCTGCACCTCGTAGCGAGGCGCTCCTCCACCAGCGCTGCGAAGCTCGCCACGCTCATTCTCTGCGGAAGCTCACCCCAGTAGCCTATGCGCTTGCCATGATACTCGCCAAACTCGCCCCTGCGCTCAATCCCAAGAACCTGCAAAAGCTGCGCATTGTTCCCCAGCTCGGGGTGCGCATCTAGTGGCAAATGGCACGCATAAAGCGATAGCTCATTTTCCAGCAGAAGCTTAAGCCGCGCCTTCAGCACGCCCCTTATGCTCTTAATACCGCCCCATACTAAGCCGTGGTGCACAAAGAGCAGGTCGGCGCCCTGCTTCACCGCCTCCTTAAACACGTAACCGCACGCATCTACTGCAATAGCAACTTTTCTCACGCTTTCTCTGCCCTCTACCTGCAGACCATTGGCGCTCTCGTCATCGGAAAACTCTCCAAGCTTTAAAAGCTCATCCAGGTAGCCAACCAGCTCCTCAAGCCTCATTCTACCTTACCCTTAATCTTCTCAGCTATGCTGCGCATCTCGCTATCGCTGAGTTTCTCTGCGCTAACCTCAATCTTCAGGTCGTCCTCTGCATAGCGGGGCACCACATGGGCATGGAAGTGGCTGACCACCTGCCCGGCTATGCTGCCCTGATTCACCCAGAAGTTGATGCCCTTTGCGTCTAAAGCCTCAAGCGAGGCTTCCGCCAGCTTACCCGCGGCGGTAAAAATCTCTCTAACCTCATCGTCACTGAGCTGGCTCAGCCTCTCCACATGGCGCTTGGGCACCACCAGAGCATGGCCCTTAGTGATAGGATTTATGTCCAGGAAGGCTAAAGCAAGCTCGCTCTCATACAGCTTGTAGCACGGGAGTTCGCCCTTCACAATTTTGCAGAATACGCAGTCTTCACCCATGCTACATCAGCTCCTTCGCAGCTTTAATCAAATGGGGGCGCTTCATCAGGATCTTCGCCAGCTTGGCCAAGCGCTCGCCATTGGCAAAGGCGACGACGTCCTCGCCAGTAAGCTCCTCAGCCAAGTAGTTGAGGTCAGCGTCGCTCAGCTGCTCAATCGCCCTGCGAAGCTTGTATATGCGGTGGAGTATCTCACCCCGCGCTGCACGCCACTCTTTGTCGTACTTCATCAGCGCCGCCTCACTCACGTCTCCTTTTTCTATCGCCTCCGCCGCAACCCTGCCAGCGATCTGCCCTGCGAAGCTCGCCTCGAAAACGCCGCCACCGTGAATTGCATTAACCTGGTGCGCCGCGTCGCCTACGATCATCAACCCATTTCCCACGAGTTTCTCCAGGGGTGCGCCCACGGGCACGCCCCCCGCGTTGACCTCAATTATCCTGCCCTCATTGAAGGGCTCATGCTTAGCGATCCACTCGTCCAGGTACTGCTTCGCCGTCTTGGTGGAAACGTTGCCCCCTATGCCTATGCCCACATTTGCGATGTCCTTACCTTTCGGGAAAACCCAGACGTAGCCCCGGGGCGCGATATCATTTCCGAAGTACAGGTCAAGCATGTCCGGCTCCTCTAAATCCACAACCATCTCATACTGGTATGCGCTGTCTATGTCCACAAGCTTCTGGGTGGAGTTTATCCCCGCCCACCTGGCAACCTTGCTCTCCACGCCGTCCGCTGCTACGACGATCTTCGCCTCCACGCTGAAACGCTCCCCGTGGCGCTCCACCTCGACGCCCTTAACAAAGCCGTCCTGCATTATTAAGCCAACAACTTCGCTTTTAGCTAGAACCTCGGCGCCGGCACGCGCCGCCTCAATCGCCAGAAGCTTGTCAAACATCTTGCGCTCAATCACCCAGCCTACCTGGTTATCGTAGCGCACACTCACGCGTTTGCCATTGGGCGCTACTATGTTCGCGCCCCATATCTCATTTATTGTCCAGCGGGGGTCCGGCTTTATCCCCAGCGTCTTAGCGCCGTTTACGCTAAAGCCTTCTCCGCAGCGCTTGGGGGCGCCTATTTCAGGGCGTTTCTCCAGCAACAGCACGTCTAACCCATTCTCCGCCGCAGCTTTGGCGGTATTGCTGCCCCCCGGTCCTGCGCCAACCACAACGACATCGTAAGCATCCTTCATCGTTACGCCTCCTTTATTGCACCCACGGGGCAGAACTTGGTGCAGCTCCCGCAGTCGGTGCACTTCTCTTCATCCACAATAAGCTTAATCCCGTGCTCTAAAGTCAGAGCCAGAAAGGGGCAGACCCCAACGCAACCTCCGCATGACATGCATAAGTCGTAGTCTACCTTCCTCGGCATAGCATCACCTTCTCTAAATATGGTGCTGAAACTTTTAAAAGTTGTGCAGGAGTGACATAAAAATCTGAGAAATCACCTGAATGCCCCGCGCACCTCCTCGGCGATGCGCTGGAATATCCCCTTCTCCCTGGCTTTTTCCAGCTCCGCTAACCTCTCGAAGAGCTCCCGTTCCTCTTTGCTCAGCTTCGTGGGCGTTCTCACCACCACCTTCACAACCATGTCGCCCCTGCCGTAGCCGTTGAGCAGGGGCATTCCTCTGCCCCGAAGGCGGAAGGTTTCACCGGTCTGCGTCCCTGAAGGGATTTTAACCGTCGCAGAATCGCCGTCTATCGTCGGGACCTCAATCTCAGCCCCAAGCGCCGCCTGGGAGAAGGTTATGGGCACTTCAATGTAAAGGTCGTTGCCCACTCGCTTGAAAATCTCATGCTCGCGCACGTGAATTACGATATAGAGGTCGCCAGGAGGTGCGCCCCGCTCGCCAGCCTCGCCCTCGCCAGCTAAGCGAAGTCTAGCACCAGAGTCAACACCCGGAGGTATCTTCACACTCAGTCTGCGCACCCTCTCAACGCGTCCAGCGCCACCGCACTCGCGGCAGGGGTTAGATACAATACTCCCCTCACCCCCACAGCGGGAGCACGTTGTAAATGTGGAATAGGTGCCGAAGGGTGTGCGCTGGGTGAAGCCAACGCTGCCCCTGCCGCCGCAGGCTGGGCAGGTTACGCGCCCGCTACCCGGCTCTGCACCGCTGCCTCCGCAGCGTTCGCAGGTTTCAAGGCGGCGGTAGCTCACCACCTTCTCTGCGCCTTTCGCCGCCTCTTCAAGGGTTATCTCCATATCGAAGCGCAGGTCAGCTCCTCGTGCAGGTGCTCGCCTCGCAGCGCCGCCCCCGAAGAATATGTCAAAGATCCTGTCTATACCGCCAAAACCAAGGTCTGCGAATATATCTTCGAAGCGCGCTGAGCGGAAGATGTCCTCCTGGGAATAGCGCTCGTCTATCCCAGCGTGGCCATACATGTCGTACAGCCTGCGCTTCTCAGGGTCGGAAAGCACTGCATACGCTTCGCTTATCTCCTTGAACTTCTCCTCCGCCTCCTTGCTCTTATTCCTATCAGGGTGGTACTTCAGCGCCAGCCTACGATAGGCTTTCTTAATCTCCGCCTGGCTTGCGTCGCGGCTTACGCCGAGAATTTCATAGTAGTCCTTCTTTCCCATCGCCTAACCCACGGGCTACTTCTTGTCAGCGTCCTCGTACTCCGCGTTTATAACCTTCTCCTCGCTTTGCCCATCGCCACCAGCGCCCTGTGCCTGCTGTGCCTGGGTTTGAGCTTGAGAAGCCGCCTGCTGGTATATCGCAGCGCCTATCTCGCTCACCGCTTTGCGGAGCGCCTCTGTCTTGCTCTTAATCTCCTGGATGTTGTCTCCCTTGACGGCGTTCTTCAGCTCCTCAATCGCCTTCTTAACCGCCTCTATCTTGTCCTGCGGAACCTTGTCCTTGAACTCCTCGATTGTCTTCTCAGAGGAGTATATCAGCGAATCTGCCTCGTTCTTCGCATCCACCAGCTCCTTTCGCTTTCTGTCTTCTTCCTCGTGCTCCTTGGCTTCCTTGAGTATGCGTTCTATTTCCTCTTCGCTTAAGTTGGTGGTCGCCGTAACCTTAATGCTCTGCTCCTTGCCGGTACCCAAATCCTTGGCTGAGACATGGAGAATGCCGTTCGCATCGATGTCGAAGGTCACCTCAATCTGGGGCACGCCACGCGGTGCAGGTGGGATACCGTCGAGGATGAACCTCCCAAGGCTGTGGTTGTCCGCTGCCATGGGACGCTCTCCCTGGAGCACGTGTATCTCCACGCTGGTCTGCCCATCGGCGGCGGTGGTGAAGACCTTGCTCTTCCTCGTGGGTATTGTGGTGTTGCGCTCAATCAGCTTTGTAAACACACCGCCCAGGGTTTCAATTCCCAGAGAGAGGGGGATCACGTCCAGAAGAAGGAGGTCGCGCACTTCGCCGGCGAGCACACCTGCCTGAACCGCTGCACCTATTGCTACGCACTCATCGGGGTTTATGTTCTTGTACGGCTCCTTGCCGAAGAAGTCCTTGACGAGCTGCTGCACCATGGGCATGCGCGTTGCGCCGCCCACCAGGATAACCTTGTCTATGTCCTCCGGCGAGAGCTTTGCGTCGCTGAGAGCCTGCTTTATAGGCTCAACTGTACGCTCCAGTAAATCCCGAGTCATGGCTTCAAACTTCGCCCTGGTAAGCGTCATGCTGAGGTGCCTGGGCTGTCCATCGCTGCCAACGGCTATAAAGGGCAGGTTGATTTCAGTCTCCTTTAAGCCCGAGAGTTCAATCTTGGCGCGCTCCGCCGCCTCTTTCAGGCGCTGCATCGCCATCCTATCCTTACTTAAATCTATGCCCTCCTGCTCCTTAAACTCCTGAATGAGCCAGTCTATTATCCTCTGGTCCCAGTCGTCCCCGCCGAGATGAGTGTCGCCGCTTGTAGCCTTAACCTCAAACACACCATCGCCAGTCTCCAGGATGCTCACGTCGAAGGTTCCGCCGCCTAAATCATAAACCAGAATCGTCTGCTCCTCATCCTTGTTGAAGCCGTAGGCGAGCGTCGAAGCGGTGGGCTCGTTGATTATCCTGAGAACCTCCAAGCCAGCAATTTTGCCAGCGTCCTTCGTAGCCTGCCTCTGAGAGTCGTTAAAGTAGGCAGGTACAGTGATAACCGCCTTGGTTATCTTCTCGCCCAGGTAGTTCTCGGCATCCTCCTTCAGCTTCTTGAGGATCATCGCCGAGATTTCCTGGGGGGTGTACTCCTTGTCCTCTATCTTAACCCTGCAGTCGTTCTTTGGACCGCGCACCACCTTGTAGGGCATGCGCTTCACATCTTCTATGGCTTCGTCGTATGTCTTGCCCATAAAGCGCTTTATTGAAAATATGGTGCGCTCGGGATTTGCCACAGCCTGCTTCTTAGCGGCCATGCCCACAAGGCGCTCACCCTTTGATGTGAAAGCCACCATGCTCGGCGTTGTGCGCCCGCCCTCGGCGTTGGGTATTACGGTAGGCTCGCCTCCCTCTATGACCGCCATGCAGGAGTTTGTGGTGCCTAAATCTATACCCAGAATGCGCTCCTTTGCCATGTCAACCACCTC
>Ga0116851_131_pt1 | contig 45234 bp, 44 predicted proteins | sample Deesub1362A_J573_FD_85034 | JGI IMG/M metagenome (GOLD analysis project Ga0116851, IMG submission 85034)
CGCTGGACGAGAAGAGGCTGAAAATAGAGAAATTTCTTGGCTTGGAAGTAGTGTACAGGGAGATTGGGTATGAGGAGGTGGCAAGCGCAATAGACAAGGTGCTCTACGCAATTGAGGAGCCAGATGCGCTTAAGCTGAGCATCGCCATGCCTATTTACTTGGCGGCTGAGCTGGCGAAGGCTAACGGAGAGAAGGTGCTCCTCACCGGGCAGGGTAGTGATGAGCTTTTCGCGGGTTACGCTAAGTATGCTGCGCTTAGCAAGGAGGAGCTAAACTTGGCTCTGCGTAGTGATTTTGAGAACCTGTACAGTGTAAACCTCGAACGGGACGATAAAGCGGCGATGGCAGCGCAGATAGAGCTTCTCCACCCTTACCTTGACCGCCGCGTAGTAGAGGAGGCACTTTCGCTTCCACCGGAGCTGAAGATTGCTCAAGGGATGCGTAAGTATATCCTGCGGAAAGTTGCCAAGAAGCTCGGGCTCCCTGAAACCATAGCAATGCGGGAGAAGAAGGCAGTACAGTACTCCACAGGCGTGGCGAAAGCGCTTAAGAAGTTTGCTCGTGCAGAAGGTAAAAAGCTGGGCGAATACGTGGAGGAGCGCTTCGCAGCCCTCTTTACTACCTCTTAAGTTTGAAGTAAACCCCGCTCTCTTCTCTACGAAGCTTTACCCAGCCTTTCTCCTTCATTTCAAGCAGGCGCCTTGCTACGAAGGTCTTGCTTTCGCCGGTGATTTTCGCTATCTCCTCGATGCTAAGCTCTTTTGGATAGACACTCTCAAGAATGTCCAGAATCAGCTTATCTCCTCTTCGCAATTTTCTCACCAGTTGTCCAGGCTGAGCTGGTTTTTCGCAGCCTTTCTCTTTTTTGCCTGTTTGGCAAAGATTATCTCTCCGTACTTTCCACCCCCGCCCTCTATAATTTCAAAGTCCTGCACCCTGAAGCGGCGAATTAACTCAGCGATACCTTCGCCTCCAACCTTGGCAATCTCCTCCGTATCCACGTCCACAAGCACGCGGATCTCACTCCCGAAGGCGAGCACCAGACTGCGCCACAAGCTCTGAACTCGGGAGGAGTAAACATTGCTCACCTTAAGAGCCTGGGCGATTATCTCCGCGAGGGGGGGCGATTCTCAGGTAGGGTGGGCGATGCTCAGGGTGGTGTGGCTTATCCCAGGTGGCGATTTCCCGTATCCTGTCGCGAACGCCCTTCTTGATCCTGCCGCCGCACTGTATGCATCGCCATTTTAGCTTCTCAGCATCCTCAAGCTCGTAATGGGTGTAGCATTTAATGCACGCGGTGCGGTGGTACTTGCCAAGGCGCGGATCGAAGCCCACGTTCAGCACAACGCGATTCCCTTTCTGGCGAAGAAGAGCGCGCTTTATCTCTGTGAAGCTCACTTCGCTGAGCTTGAACCTGTTGAACTCCCTGCCCAGCTTGTTGGGCCACGGCGAGTGGGCGTCGCTGTTGGAGAGGAAGGTTATGTCTTGGAGTTCAGCTATGGTGTCAGCCAGCTCAGTGTCTGCACTCAGCCCCAGCTCAAGGAAGGCTATTTTAGCGCTGCCGTAGCACTCACGAAGAGAATCGTACTCCTTGTAGATGCTCGTCCAGGGCACGAAGGCATGCGAAGGCCCCACAAGACCGCCCACATCGTTGACCATGTCCGCGATTTCCTCGCCCTTAAGCGTCAGATGAGGTCTGCCATCTTTTTCGATGTCCACGGAATACTTCCTGAACCTCCCTCTAAGCTCTTCCGCGGCAGAGAGTGAGGGGAGAATTATAAAGTGGTGTACCCTTCTCGCGTCCTCCACCTCCAGAGTAAGAATGAAGCGCGTGCCCCCGGAGAGAAAGATGCCCTCCTCCACCTCCTCCAGCGAGCGAATCTCATCTAACCACGCAGGGTGGAGGGCATCTCCCGTTCCCACCAGGTGCAGACCTTTGAGGGGTGCCTGCTCCGCTATTGTAGCTATTCGCATATTGCTAGAGGTTGCACCCGAGAAGTGGCTGTGGATGTGGAGGTCGGCATTTATCTCCAAACCATCACCGGAATGTAGTTTATCGTGTGAATACTTAAAGTCTTTGCATAACAAAAGATTCATATTGCAGCTTGAGGTTATTGATTATCAGGAGGATTAAGTGTGAGAAGGTTCATACCCCTCATTTTAGCGTTAGCGCTTTTTCCGGTCGCCTTCGCTGCGCAAACTGTTCAGGACTCTGGAATTATAATGAGCATCGAGGTCGAGTACGACTTTAAAAGCCCGGAGCACAGCATAGTTACCTTCACCTATAAATTTACGAACCCGGAAAAGGAGGCAATCCCCCTAGACTATGCCTCCAGCTTCACCTTCTTCCGTGAGGGCTCCGAGATACTGGAGGTATACGACATCCCCAAGGGGAGCATTCAGTACAAGCTGAGCGAAGATAAAAGAGGGGTCACATTCTTTTTTGCCCGTACTTTTGCTCCTGGTGAGGAGTATGAGATAAAAATAAAGGTAAACTCCCCGGAGACCACCGAGAAGGGTGATGGTGTGTGGAAGTTCAAGGACATCGAGGGCAACTTCTTTGACTGGCCAATCAATGGCATACGCGTTTCCTTTCTCCTCCCCGAGAGTCTGTTCAGAAGCTACAAGATAGTCAGGCTAGACCCGGGCGCCGAGCTGATATATGAAGACCAGAGGAAGGGTGCAGTTTGGGAGCGCAGAATTCTCTACCCAGGTGAGAGCTACCTCACCACAGCCGACTTCGCAGTTACCTGGAATACCCATGCAATTATTTTGACCCTTATCTTTGCAGCCCTTTTGGGCGCGGTTGCATATTTCTTTTATTCGGGTGGCCGCAGGAAGATAGTGATTCGCAGAGGTTTTATAAAGACTCTCCCTAACCATGCCGGCGAGAGTGACATAATAAGCAAGGTGGAGGAATTCATTAAGAGTGCCAAGAGCGAGGTGGCGATAACTTCGCCCTGGATATTCTATGTGGACTGGTTTACCTCAAACATAAAGCAGCTCACAGATCGCGGAGTTAAGGTGAGGATAATAACCTGGCCTTGGTACGAGCGCAGGAAGGTGGGCGGGAGATGGGAGTACATAGAGAATCGAAGGCAGAGCTTCGCCTTGGAGAGGTTTCTGGACATGTTTCCTCCTGGCACTGTGAAGCTGAATGAGAACCTCCACTCCAAGCTTGTCATCGTGGACAGAAAGAAGGTTATCGCTTCCTCAGCCAACCTGACGCAGACGGGCTTCTGGGAGAACTACGAGGCGGGGATATGGATAGAGGATGAGGAGGTGGCAAAGGCAGCGATGGAGTACTTTGAGAAGGTGTGGAACTCGAAGGATAGCGTCACCTTAACTAGGGAGTTTATGAGGGAGAAGGAGGGGAGGAGCTGAATAACGCTTATTTATAATAAAAAGTTTTGAACAATGATAGATAATGGTGAGGGGACTCGAACCCCTTCCTCCTGGTTGACGGCCAGGTATGCTACCCTTACACCACACCCGGAATCAATATGGTTCGAGTCCGAACCGGATTATACAATCCGCATTATTTTTATAAATTCTTTAATTACTAATAATTTAACATCTGTAACAATTTCCATAGTAAGAAGGTGGTGCTCCGGTCGAGCACGCCTGAGCCACCACAAAAGCCTATGTAGTTTTTAATTGCTTTTAATATATATAAACTTAGCGTTGAGTAAGTTAAATGACTTCACCTGATATACTGCTATTTTACCTTTGCGTAAAATTTATATTTAAAAATTTAATTTGTGTTTATGTTTTTCTTTTTCTATAATTTAAATACCAATTAGCAATATTAGCAATAATTCCTAATATTGATACACCTATAGCAATTTTTGATAAAAAAGATGCCTCTGCGCTAGATGCTTTTATTGCTTTTAATTGTTTTTCGAGCAGAGAAATTTGTTTTTTACTGGAATTTACTTGTTCCTGAAGAAGATTAATTTGAGTTCTACTATTATTTACCTGTACATTTAGTAATTCTAATTGTTCTCGCATTTTATCTAGTTTTGATTGTTCAATTATCAGTCGTTGTTTTTCGATTTCTGGTACAACACTAATAGTCACTTCATTATTTTTAGTTGGGGTTATATAACCCAAAGTTACAAATTCACCTTCAGAACGTGAAAAACTTTGCAATTCTATTTTAACTACCTTAATTGTGTATTGACCCACTTTTGAAATCGAAAAATCAATCCAATTACCATCTTTATAGTGCCACGTTGAATATGCATAAAATTTTTTCCTTTCACCTATTTTTATTTCATATATCTCAGTAAGAGAACCCATATGAGAAGTAATAAATTTATCAATAACATAACCGTCAGAGTCAATTAAATACGCTGTAGCAATGAGCTCACTTACAAAGAAACTAGACCCGCCTACATTCTCAATTTCTGCATTTATTCTAATTTTTTCATTCGGAGAATATATATTAGAGTCTGTCCAAATTCGCGCTAATCTTAGTGAATTTATTTCTGAAGAAAATACATTTGAACTACATATTGTGAGGATTACAATCAAAGCAAATATTCGTTTCAGCATAGAATTTGATAAGGCTGTAAATTTAATAAACTTTATGGTTTTGGGATAGCACAGTTTTTGAGAGGTAGAGAAAACCATAACAATAATATAAATATGATAAAGATAGGAAATGAACGATAAGTTTAATATCATAGTGAATTGGATAATAAGAAATTCGGGGGATAAAAGATGATTAATTTGGGGCTCTCTGCAAAATCTATCCATTCCATTCTTCAGAGAATGGATTGGGTTAAGATTTATAAAGAAGAGTTAATTATTCGTCTATTAGGCTTGGAAGAAGTAAAAAATGCCTTTCCTGAAAGAAGATTTATTAACCTAATAAAGCCACAATTGGATATAATCTTCCCAAAAGAATTCTCAAAAAAGTCCAAGATAATGGATATTAGAGAATCAATTCGAAGATGGATGATAATTGCCAATCTTAAATCTTTCTCACTAATTAAAATTCTAGATCAAATACCAAAAGAATTATCAGAGTCAGCAGAAATATGTAGTAAATATTCAGATATTCCAATTGGGCCATTAGATTCGGAAACTGTTAGGCAAATGACACATGAAAAATTGAAAAAATGGCGAGAAGGTAACATTGCCTTATTTTATACCGGAGTGTCTATAACAAATTTATTAGGTATATTCGTATCCGAACTATTTTTTACAATTGAGGCAATGTGTAGAGCGATCTGTATTGGTAGTTGTCTCAATTTTGCTGTTAAATCAATCTTACCAGATATTACAATTCAGCATAACGAAATATTTAAAACTCTAAAATGGTTGGCCGATAATGAAAAAAACAGTGTAAATTGTAAACTATGCCCCATTAATAATGAATGTAATATCAATGCTTATTCAAAAATAGCGGAAATATACGAATTATTTTATCATATGAGAGCTATAAAAGATTATAGGGCTGAATTTTATTTCAATACTGAATTTAAAGAATTTTTGTTAAATGAATATATGATTCAGAGTTTTAAAGCAGCTTGTATCATTGATAACATTATGAACAAATTATTCCTAAATTATCTTACATCTCCATTATCTTTAGCAGCACAAAAAAGAAGAAATATCAAAGATCTTATCAAAATCAAAAAGAAATTATAATATCCATATTTAGTCGACCATTTAAAGGTGAGGTAGATGGAGGAAATAATTCGTAAAATTCTTAAAGATTTTGTACCATATGAGCCAGAATCAGATTGTCTCTCCAAGTTTGTTAATATTTTGCTCCGGTCGGGATTCAGAACGCAACTGCAGTCAGTTGCATCAACATATTGTGGTATCTTACGATACCACCATGCTCCCACCGCATTTGCCATTATTTCCCTGTCGGGGGGGGGGTATACCTAAGGGGAGGGGTATTCCCCTCCCCTGGCAATGCTCCGGTCGGGATTCGAACCCGAGTCGCCGGCTCGAAAGGCCGGCATGATTGGCCGGGCTACACTACCGGAGCATTAAAACAAGCTACCATAAAGGCAAGATTTACAATGGAAAAAGTTGCTGTAAATAGGAGCATCAAAGTGCGGCGCCCTAATATTGGCACGGAAGGGGTAATAGGGGCGGGGAAGGTGCCCCTATTATGAGGGAAAATTTTTCACACGTTGGGAAAGTGGTTTTTTGTGAGCCAGCCCCGTGGTGTAGTGGTCAATCATGCTGGCCTTTGGAGCCAGCGACGGCGGTTCGAATCCGCCCGGGGCTATCACTATAACAGGGTGGGAAGGTACGGGAGAAGCCACCTATCCACGTTTCAGGAGAGTAGCCTCTGGATTATTACATCCAGGTTCTGGGCCATGGCTACGACATCGTCGCCCGTGGGATGCGGGTTTACCATTATATTCCCGTTTATAATCAGCGTGGGTGTCTCCTCCACCCCGTATTCCTGGGCAAGCCTTATGTTATTCAGCGCTTCCCGATTTGCTGCCCCAGATTTGAGCTTCTTCTCAAAATCTTCTCCCAAGCCAATCTGCCTGCCGAGAGCTACAAGCACATTCACATCGCCTATATCCAGGCCCTTCTCAAATCTCGCTTTAAACATTGCATCTGCCATCTCCCTGCCCTTGCCGTAGCGCTCAGCCAGAATATAAGCCTCCACCGTCTTAATGGACTGCTTTCCCCACACTATAGGCACCAGTTTGAATTCAAGGGCGTCGCCGTACTTGTTTTCAAGCTGATGCTTTATGGCATTAAAGCGGTAGCAGTGATCGCAATAGAAGCTGAAGAATTCCACAATTTTAACCTTACCTGGCTCCTGCGTGCTTGGCTTATCCAACACTGGATAAAGACCTAGAACTAACTGCTTACCAGCGCCCTGAGGGGAGGCCACCTCTGCCTGAGGCTTTTCCTTCCCGCCTGTCAATAGCAAAAATCCGATTAAAATCACACCAATAACTACAGCCGCCTTCATACTGAAGGAACTTTTGCTCGCCGCCTTTGCCTTTTTCTGTCTCTTCTTCACCATACCTCTACCTCTCCTCAATCGTGAATGTTGGTTTTATCTCATCCTCGGAGTGGCACCCTTCCATGCACCTCTCCCGCGCTATCTCCTCTTCCTTCACTCCGATCTGCGTCTCCAGTTTCAGAATTTCCCCCGTGATGGGGTCCACCTCAGTCCTGAGAATATTTAAGCCCTCCTCGCTTCCAAACTTACAGCCACACTCCTTCTCCACAATCTCTATCTTCCAGGTGTAGTTCTTCGAAGCTACGTCGTAGTTCAGGTTAATGCGGGTAATCCTGTTGCTCTCATTTCTCAGGTACTCATCTATAAACGCCTTTGCCTCATCGTTGCTTTCCACAATCTCCAGCGCTTTTTCAGCGGTTATTGGAAACTCCAGACGCTCGCCAGAAGGAGCCTGGGCTGGTTTGATAGCCATGATAGCTGCGGCGATAATTATAAGCACGGTAGCGGCGTAGACCTTTAATTCCATGTCACCACCATTAATCCATTCAAATTTTTTCGAATTCCTTTTTTATCTTTTCCCAAATTATACCCAAATTGGGGGCATGTATATTATTATAGATAGCCTTTAATACTATCACCTATAGACATTGTAACGGAAGAATTTTTCAGTAAAAAATATTATGGCTAATATATATTAGCTCTTTCAACGCTGTTTGGATTTTCCCTCCTCACGAGCAGCGAAGTAGCAGGGTAGGCAGAGCTTCTTTCCATTAATCTCCTTAACCTTTGTGTCCATTGCATATTCTCCGCACGCTGAGCAGCGCACAGAACTTCTTATCTCCGCCTCCTCAGGAAACTCGATGTCCACAAACTCTGCTACAAACGCTTCCTCAGGCGAAAGCGAAAGCGCAAGTTCAACCTTCTCCTCCAAGCTCTTGCCTTTAAAAACCTCCGGATTGAAGTACAGGCGCAGCGCTTTGCCGCTCTTCCTTGAGCCAAAGATGAAGACATTCTTCCCGTAGTCGCGGATGTATAGGTTGCCCTTGCCCACAGTGCAGCCTGCTATAGCTTGAATCGCGTCAACGGCGCAGTTTGCAGTCTCGGCGATGCAGAACAGCTCTTCATCACCTGCACGAGAAACGCCCAGTTTCTCCATGGCATAGCTCGCCGCCTTTGCCCCCACCACAACGAAGGGGCAAAGGTGACCGTGGAACTCCACCGCCTTTCTCACTGTTTCGTCCATACGTAGCGTTCTCCGTCTGGGGTTAAAACCTTTTGGGTAAGCACAGATGCTTACCATGAACCTAAGATTTTTATTCTTGGTATGGGATTTATCCCCATGGAGCTGAAGGAATTTCATGATATTGTAACCATCGCCGAAGCGAGGCGACGCTTGGAAGAGCACTTTCCAGCTAAGCAAGAGGTGGAGGAGGTCCCCCTTGAGCATGCCCTTGGCAGGGTGGTTGCACGGGATGTCGTAGCGGGCATAGACGTTCCACCCTTTGACAGGGCGAGCATGGACGGGTATGCGGTTATTGCAAAAGATACATTCTACGCTGACGAGGAATCGCCGGTGGAGCTGGAGCTTCGGGGCTATATTCGCGCAGGCGATAGCTCCCTCCATGAAATTATCCCTGGTACGTGCATAGGCATAGCCACAGGTGCAGCGATGCCCAAAGGCGCGAATGCCGTGGTGATGGTGGAGTACACAGAGCAGGTGGAAAAGGCGGGGAAAAAATTTGTGAGAATATACAAGCCCGTGGCGCCTGGGGAGAACGTAATGGCAGCCGGCACAGACATTATGCGTGGCGAAGTGGTGCTCAGGCAGGGCACGAGGCTAACTCCTCGCGAAATTGGTGTGCTCGCGGCGCTGGGCATGCATAAGGTTGAGGTTTACCGTTCGCCCAGGGTGGCGATAATTTCAACGGGCGATGAAATCGTAGCTCCCGGCGAGGAGCTCAGCTTCGGCAAGATATACGACGTCAACGCTTATGCGATAGCCCAGGCGGTGCGCGAATGTGGAGGCGAGCCCAGCTTTCTCGGCATAGTCAGGGATGAGCCCACTGAGCTTAAAGAGAAGCTGGAAGAGGCGCTTGCCCAAGACTACGACATAGTAATAACCTCAGGTGGCACAAGCGCTGGTATGGGTGACTTAAGCTACCGCGTAATAGACGAATTGGGTGAGCCTGGCATACTTGTGCACGGTGTGGCAATAAAGCCTGGGAAACCCACTATAATAGGCGTCGCTAAGGGGAAGCCCATCTTTGGGTTACCGGGCTACCCCACGTCGGCGATGATAACCTTCGACGTGTTCGTGGCTCCGGTTATAAGGAAATTAGCCGGCTTCGAAGCACCGGAGCGTAAGCGGGTGAAAGCAAAGACGGCGATGAAGTTCTACTCAGCCAGTGGACGCTACGAGTACAAGCTTGTAAATCTCGTCAGAGGGAGTGACGGGAGCTACAGCGCATACCCTGTGCTCACGGGCTCTGGGGCGATAACCACTCTTGCTGAGGCGGACGGCTACATAGAGATACCCGAGAATGTGGAGATGCTGGGCGAGGGTGAGGAGCATGAGGTAATTCTGCTGAGCGAGAGCATAAAGCTGGCGGACCTCACAATTATAGGGAGCCACTGCATAGGCGTCGACCTCTTGGTAAGCCTTATGAGCAAAGAAAAGCCGCTGAAGGCGAAGATTATAAACGTCGGTTCTTCCGGTGGCTTGGCGGCGGTGCGAAAAGGAGAGAGCGACATCTCGGGCACGCATCTCATAGATGAGGCAACAGGCGAGTACAACATACCCTTCATCCACCGCCTTGGCTTGGCGGATAAGGCTTACCTGGTGCGGGGCTACGACCGGGAGCAGGGCTTGGTGGTAGCCAAGGGCAACCCCAAGGGCATAGCAAGCATAGCCGACCTCCTGCGCGAGGATGTGAGATTTATAAACCGCAATCCCGGCTCTGGCACGCGCGTGCTATTCGACCTGGAGCTGAAGAAGCTCGCTGAAGAGCGGGGAGTTAGCATTAGCGAGCTTGCCAGGGAGATCAAGGGCTATGAGATTGAGGCGAAGTCGCACTCTGCTATCGCTGCTGCCGTCGCCTACGGTAGAGCCGACGCCGGCTTGGCGATTCGCACGGTGGCGGAGCAGTACGACCTGGACTTCATACCCCTGCGGGAGGAGAAGTACGACTTCGCCATACCCAGGGAGAAGATGGCAAAACCAGAGGTTAAGAGGTTTATAGCCACGCTCGCCTCTGAGGAATTCAGAAAGCTCCTCGAGGCAACACCCGGGCTGAACGCAAATGAGGAGACGGGTAAGGTTATATACGAGCCAGAGTAAAATTTACTTATGTACCGCAAGCTCCTAGTGGCGACAGATGGCTCGTTCTATGCAAAGCAGGCGGAGGAGAAGGCGCTGGCTCTTGCCAGGAGCTTCGGCTCCAGCATTGCTGCGATTTACGTCATAGATAAGGCGCGCTACCAGTGGGCAGAGGAGCTTATGCAGGAGATATACGAGAAGACAAAGAAGGAGGGGGAGGCTGTGCTGAGAGCATTTAAGGAGAAGGCGGCGCAGCATGGAATAGAGGCTGAGACAAAGTTCCGCGAAGGCATGCCCAGCGAGGAGATAGTTAAAGAAGCTGAAGCTGGAAGCTACGACCTCATAATCCTCGGCTCTCGTGGCATGAGCGCAGCAGAGGAGGTTGCACTTGGAAGCGTGGTACAGCGCGTTGTGAGGCGCGCACCTTGCGATGTGCTTGTGGTGAAGCAGTAGGCTGCCAGTTTGCCAATCAATTGACACCTGTGTTTGTCCAATAGCGCCGTAAATTAATCCGATAGTTTAGATTTTAAAATTAAAAAAGATAGGTAATACGGTATCGAAGACCGTTATGTTTCCATCTCATTTACCCACATATCCCAGTCGGGGGAGAGGTATACCAAAGGAGAGGGGGTATTCCCCCTCTCCTGGCTACGGACTCGGCGGGATTCGAACCCGCGATCTTCGGCTTAGAAGGCCGACGCCCTATCCAGGCTAGGCTACGAGTCCTCGCTAAAATTATTATAGAGAGGGATTAGAGTGCTGTTGAAAAGAATTATTAAACTCCGTCACGCCGCAACTTCGTTGCGGGTAACTCCGTCACCCTATCGCTCTGCAGCTTCACTGCGAGTAACCTCAGCGGTCCTTCCAGGACTGCTCCCAATTTCCCTCGTAGTTGCTCGGGAAATCACCAGCACTCAAACGTAGACGCGCTGAAATAGAATTTAACCTCCCTGAACTCGCCGCTCGCCTCGTACTTCGAAGCCCTGCAGATGTTCACCAGGCTGAGCTTAAGCCGTGCCACAAGCATCTCCCGCTCTTCAGGCTCCTCATGGGAGAACACCCCAATGCGGCGCAGGCCGACGTTCTTCTCCATTATCCTTGCGAGAACACCCTCAGCGCCCGGCACGAGGTCTTCAAGGCTGTGTGGGGTGAGGAACACCAGGTCGCCAACTTGCGCGCGCGAGGCAGCGAGCACATTCTGAGAGCTTCTAAGTTCGACGGTTTTAATTCCATGCTCCACAAGCTCATCTATAACGCGCTTGGAAATTCCTGTCAGGCCGTAGACCTTCATCCTAACCACCTAGTAGAACATGGGTAGCTCCTTCACTTCCTGCTGCTTGAGCTTGCGCGTCTGCTTTGCAAGTTCTTCCATTTTCGCCTCTATCGCTTCCGCTTCTTGGATTAGGGGTTCTACATCTATGTCGAAGCCGTGCAGGCGATTGAGCACCTTAATCAGCTCCGCCGCACCCCTCGGGTCAGGGTTCATCCCAGGAGTTTGAGCGAGGAGGCAGAAGGCAGGTATGCTAACCTGAGCGCAGTCAAGCAAAAGCTGCCCGGGCATGCCACTTATAACGCCTTCCTGAAGTATCTCTACATCCTGACTCCTCAGGTAGTCTATCATTTCCTTTGTTGTAGCCACCCCGTAAACAGCGGGCTCCTTAAGAGGCGAGGGGAGACCTGCAAGGGTGATTATTCGCTCCGCCTTAACCTGCGAAGCCCACTCTACAATCTTCTTGCTCAGGTCGTAAGTAAGCGCGGGAGCAATGGGCACGTCGCTGTAGAGCACCGCCACTCTATCCTTAGCATAAATCCGGAAAGGGTGCTGGGCAACCCCCTCGCGGAGTAGCGCCACAGGCGGCAAAAAGCGCGACTCCACGAAGCCAGCGAGCTCCATCTCCAGCTTGTCTACCATGAAGCTCGCCGCTATTCCGCCGACGAGACCAACGCCGGGCAAGCCCTCGATTATTATGGGTGATTCCTCAAGCTCTTTGATAAGGGTTATTCTCACATCTTCCACCATCTCCATCCCTATGATAATTAGAACCTGAGTTCATATAAATCTTTACACTCCGGCAGGCGAATAAGCTGCTCAGCGGGGATAACATAACCCGCGAGGTCGAATACGCGGGAAGCGCGTGCTATTACCGCCATGTCGCTGGTGCATACCACGCTCGCGCCGCTGGTGAGAAGCTCCGCATCCGGTGAGCGAGAGGTTCTCGCCTCCACGCTCATGCCAAAATCTTCTGCTTTTGCATTTATGTAGGCACATAGTCTTCCGCTGAAGCTTACCATGGAATCGAAGATGAATATAACTATAACAGGAGAAAGCTCGCTTAGAGCCCTGAAGATTCTATCAATGGCGACGTCGGTTATGCCACGAGTAAATTTATGCTTCCCGTAGACCCCGCTCACATCGCGCACAAAGCCGTCGTCGCACGCAATTACCGCTTTCCCGCGAAGCCAGCTCTCAACGGTTATAAGAACATTGTAGCCATCGATTGCCAGGCTCTGTCCGCTAATCTCCTCTGCAGTTAATAGTTTTCGTCTGTGCATCTCCGCCTCTGCACGAGGGTAAACGCAGCGCAGCAGAAGGTTGCGCTCCTCTTTGGTAAGCCTGTACCTGTCTCCCACCACCTTCACGGCGGTGCTCCGCCTGTAGCCCCGCTCAAGGAGGTAGCGCAGGTCACATATCGCGTCTTTCACAGAAATTAATTAGCGGTCAGAAGAAAAGTATTTTATGGGTGCGTAATGAAAATAAACGGGGGTGGATGAATGGCAACGATTATGGTTGTGGACGACGAAGAGGATATTCTATCGCTTATCCAAAAAATCCTCACCAAGGAAGGGCATACTGTGATAACCGCTAGAGATGGAAAAGAGGCGCTGGAGAAATTGAAGCATGTAAAGCCGGATTTAATCCTCCTGGACATAATGATGCCTGGTATGAGCGGATATCAGGTGTGTAAAATAATAAAGCAGAGCGACGAAACCAGCTCCATAACTGTTGCCATGCTCACAGTAAAAGCTGATGATGAGGATAAGATCCGTGCTCTTGAGGACAGCCGTGCAGACTGGTACTTCACCAAACCCATAGATACAGAAAGGTTTGCAAAAAGCGTGGAATGGCTTTTAAAAAATCCCCCCAGAAGAGGTTAGCACATGCCGTGCATTTCAGTGGCTTCAGGAAAAGGTGGTGTGGGTAAGAGCATAATATGCGCAAATCTCGGGGTTGCGCTCTCGGAGCTTGGTTACAGCGTCGCTTTGGTTGACGCGGATATAGAGGGGGCAACCCTGGGCTTACTTCTGGGATACAACTTGGAGGATGATGCAACTCTACACGACTACCTCTCTGGAAACGCGACAGAGGAGGAGGTGTTGAAGAGTGTTAGCCCAATGCTCAATGTGGTCTTTGGAAGTGTGCAGCTCACTGCTCTCATGAAAGAGCTTAATCTTGAGCGACTGGAGAGGCTTACCTCCTGGCTCAAGGAGAGGCACGACCTCGTGCTAATAGATACACCCCCTGGTTTTGAGGAGGACACCTTTGCGGCCATAAAAGCGAGTGATGCGGTTATCATAATACTCAACCCTGACATCCTCTCGGTTACCGGCGCCCTGAAGGTGAGGATAGTTGCAAAGAGGGAAGGTAAGCGCATTCTTGGGGTGGTGGTCAATAAGGCTGGGCATGAGTATGACATTCCCACGGAGGAATTAGAGGCATTCCTTGAGGAGGAAGTTCTGGCGGTTATTAAGGACGACCCCCTGGTTAGAAATTCGCTGCTGGAAGGGATCCCCCTGGTATCATCTTACCCAGATTCCCCCGCATCTAGGGGGATAAAAGAGCTGGCGAAGAGGGTTATGGAGAAGCTTACTCAAGATAAATCGCAGGTTTCAGGGGCATAGCCTTTGCGCTTTTATTGGCGGGGTCGTAGATTCCCTGCTCCCCGGCGCGCTGCACCACAACGCTTGCGTCAAAGGTGCGCTCAAAGAATTGCCTTGCCTCCTCGAGAACGCGAGCCTCGTCCACGTAGCCGCGGAACTCTATCTTAGCAGGGTCTTTAACCAGAGAAGGCAGGAGCTTCGCAATCTCTTTGCCGTGCTTCCTGAGCTCTTCCTCACGCATTAGCACCTGCATGGCATTCTTCAGCTCAGGTTTAAGCTGGTGGAGTATCTCCATCATGCGCCACTTCCAGCGTGGGGCGACGTAGAGGTAAATCTTCTTGGGTTTAATATTTGTTACCTGTACTATGCTCTCTATGTCTTCAAGGGTGCGCGCGATAAGCTCTTCGCCAAGCTCAGCCTCCTCATTCACAAGCTCTTCGCGATAGCTCGGCCAGGGAGCGAGGCTGATGTAGCCCTTCTCGCCCATGAGGCTCCATACCTCTTCGCTTAAAGCTGGAGCGTAGGGCGCAATAAGCTTAACCCAGTCACGCAGTACTTCAAGGAGCACCTCTCTATTCGGCTCATCCCTGCGCAGGTACCACCTCACGTCGTTGTAAACGTCGAAAAAGCCAGCCTGAAATGCGGAACGGGTCTTGAACTCCTCTAAGCTTTCTGTAGCACGCTTTATATGCCTCTGCATCCTGCTTCTTAACCAGGCGTCGATGCTCTTCTCCTCGGTGCGAGAGCTTTCCATGTTTATTATCTGCTTTGCCTGCTCCAGGAAGGCGAGAAGATTGGAAGCCATATCTCGGGCGTTCTTAGCCCGCCAGTCGGGGTCACGCATGCCCTCGCTGGCGTACAGCAGCGTGCATCGCGTGACGCTCGCCCCGTAGTCGCGCAGAGCATCCTTCAGCGTTATGAAGTTGCCCTTGCTCTTGGACATCTTCTCTCCTTCGATGCTCATCATGCCATTAACACCAATTGCGCGGGGCCATAGCTCGCGATCAAAGAGCGCCACGTGATGGAAGATGAAGAAGGTGAGGTGGTTGGGTATTAATTCCTTAGCTGAGTTTCTCAAATCTACCGGCATCCAGTAGAGAAACTCCCGGCGCATCTCCTCAAGAACCTCTTTAGCTATGCCGCTCTGCTTCGCAACCTCTTCTACGCTACCCCTGCCATAGAACAGGTAGTCGAACACCTCTTTGCTCAGCTTATCGCCGCCTATCCCGTGCTCATTTATATGCTTGGCTATGGTGTAGAAGGTCATGTATACGGTGGAGTCGCTTAGTGTTTCCACTTTCCACTCGGGGTCCCAGGGTAGGGGTGTCCCCAGCCCGGCTTTGCGGGCGCATGCCTTGTCCTCCAGCCACTCTATGGTGTTTTCAAAGTTGGAGCGCGCCTCTTCGGGAAATATCTTCATCCCCGCAAGAGCTTCTCTAACGCGAGCCTTCCATGCCTCGTCGCTGTACTTGAGGAACCATTGGTCCTTGAGAATTTTTACAAGGCAGCGCGTACCACAGCGGCACACCACCTCGTCGGTAAGCTCGTACATCTTGTCTGCGATACCCTGAGCGATAAAGTCAGCGATGAGCTCTTTCTTCGCCTCGTTCACCTTCTTGCCAGCGTACTTGCCAGTAATCTCCTTGAGCACGCCCTTGTAGAACTCCTCGCGGTAGATCGTCTCCGTCGCCTCTTCTAAGCGAGCGTCGTGCTGGTCAGCGATGCTCATGCGCTCGCATATCTCTATCGCCGGATGCTCCCCGTAGTTGGGCACCTTTATTAGGGAAATGGGTTTGATGCTAAGAAGTTCCTCTTTAGTTATGCCGTACTTCTCCACCTGCTCAGGGGCACGCTGAAGGTCTCTTAAAGCTACGTAGTCGTAGGGCGCATGCGAGGGCACAGACATAACCACGCCTGTGGCGTTGTCTGGGTCAACAAAGCTCGCGGGCAGAATGAGAATCTCACGCTTGCTAATCGGGTCGAGGCAGCGCTTGCCTATAAGTTTCTCTCCGGGAATCTCCTCCTCTACGCTAACATCATCCTTCTGCTCCTTTATCTTCGGCACAGCCTCCTTGCTAACTATCCAGCGCTCATTGCCAACGCGGATTTTTACATAGCTCGCTTCGGGATTGAGCCACATGTTGGTCACGCCGTAAATCGTCTCTGGTCTGAGCGTTGCCGCCACGAGGTAGGCATCGCCAAAGCCAAACTTGAGCAGGATGAACTCAGTGGGCGAAACCCCTTCGCCGCGCAGGCGGTCATGATCTCCGGTTGGCGATTCATCATGGGGACACCACACCACCGGGTGCGTACCTTTGGTAACATAGCCCTTCTCGCGAAGGGTGATGTACTGCCATTCGATAAATCTGGAAAAAGGAGGGTGAAGCGAGGTTGTTGTGAACTCTCGCCTCCAGTCTATACTGTGCCCCAGCTCCTTTAATGCACGCTTTGACTCGCGTATGTAGTAGCGCGCTATATACTCAGGGTCGGTGAATTTTTTAAGCTCCTCCTCGGGTACGCCGTCGATATCGCGGAAGATGCGAATCTGCTGCTCGTCGCCGCGCCTAACCCGCTCTGCAGCGCCTGCGATGGGCTCGCCGGTGATGTGCCATGCCCAGGGGAAGAGCACATTGTAGCCCTGCATGCGCTTGAAGCGCGCATATACGTCAACACGGGTTGAGGTGAACGCATGCCCCAGGTGGAGGGGGCCATTCATGTATGGGAAAGGAAAGGTCACAAAAACCTTCGGTCTATTATCTGGGTCAGCTTCAAATACTCTATCCTTATCCCAGCGCTCCGCCCACTTCCTGTCTATCTCCTTGAGCTCATCCGCGCGCATCTCTATACCTCGCATTTCTGAATCGCTCTCAACGCTATTAAAATTTTGCCCTTTCAGATTCCAAGCTATGGCGTGCCTGTTCGCCAGCATGAGATACAGCTTTTCCTCTGTCTAGCTAATTATATAGCGTACAGGGAGGAGTCGAGTTTCTGCCCAAGGTCAAGCTGGAGATCGTCGTGAGTGATGACCTTACAAAGAGGGTTACTCAGACCATACATGAAACCGCCAGAACTGGCAGCAATGGAGATGGCAAGATGTTTGTCATACCCATAGAGGATGTGATAAGGGTAAGAACAGGAGAGCGCGGGCACAAAGCCGTGGGTCAGCAAGGCGAAGCTGCTACCTATTTCTCTTCTATGCTCTTCTTTATTCTTCCAACCGCTTCAACCACGTCCCTGCGATAAACCTCTCTTTTCCGATATTTGAGCATAGCTGCGTATACCAGTAAAATCATCGCAGCAAAGCTCAGCGCTGGCACTAAAAACTTTCTGGGGTTTATCTTTCTAGGCTTCTCCTGGAGTATAAGCGTCAGTGGCTGCGAAACTTCGTCATCCTCGCTAGTCACTGTCGCAATGAGGGTGTAGCTTCCAGGCGAAGCATCTCTGGGCGGCGTTACCCTGAATACCAACTCCTGCACATATCCCGGGAGGAGCAGTCTTGTAATTTCCCCAGGGTTAACCTTCCAGCCGGGAGGTGCCACTATTTTAAAAGTTAGATTCAGCGCCTCTATGGAGGGGTTGATTATTCTCAGCCTTACCTCAGCCTCCTCACCTGGCACAGCGTACGCTGCAAGCGCTCCTGAGAACTGAAGCATGTCAATACCCCTTATCGTCTTATAAAACAGGTTTATCTGTCGCAGAGGCCAGTATATATAGGGCGAATATCTCTCTGCAATTCTTGTAACCTCGTACTCTAACGTATAAGCCTCGTAAGGGTCAATCTCGCTGAGACGCCAGGCTATGATAGGGTCGGCTTCAATCACGGTAACAGGGCTTTTGAATCTTATCTCGGCCACGTTTGAGGCGATCTCCTTTGAAATATCCTCCACAATCTCGAGCCTTTCCACTCTAACTCCGGAGTTCTCCACTTTAACCCTTACCCTGGCGGTGTCCTCTCTCTCATTCAGGTAAACCTCCCTAAGAACCGCAGGTTTCTCAAACCTGGGTGGGTAGGGTTTAATTCTAAACATGAAGAAAGCGCTTGCCTCTTCATTCGCATTCTTGAGCACAAGCACAGCCTTGTGGTCACCTGGTAGAGCGCTGAGAGGTACCCGTATAGAGAGGGTTACATCTATGCTTTCTCCTCCTCTAAGAGAAATCTCCCTCGGCTCCAGGGTCACCCACTCTTGAGGCAAGCCTTCTATGCTTAGCTTGAGGTCGCTAACCTCCTCGCTGGAGGGATTCTCCACTTCAAAAGCTACTGTGGAAGTGTCTCCTGGTTTTCCCTCTATCAGCACTGGTAAGAATGCAAACCTCAGGTGGGGGGTCTCCCTGATAAATGCCTCTCTGCCGCCTTCCTCTTTCTCGCCCTCAGTTTCGACCCTCAGCGTAGCTATTGCAGAGACGTATGAAGAGCGGTTGTCGTAGTACACCTTCGCCACAGCGCTGTAGCTGCCGGGTGGGAGAGCCACTAGGTAGCTCTTAACCAGGGTCGCGTTGCTCCCTGCAGCCAGCGCCATGGGCATTAAGTCTATTTTTGCCACAATAGTAGCGCCCGCGTATATCTCTATTTCCGGCTCAATCACATCCCCGACGTTGCCGGTGTTTTCAACCTCTATTGCAAAGTCGACTATCTGATTCTGAGTGATTACCTTTGGCGTAACAGAAAAGGAGGATATCTCTACCTGCTTTAGAGGGGTTACAGTTACAGTTGCTTTGGTGCTGAAGTCCGCTCTTGTGGTGGTTCCTATTAGAATTACCAACAAAACCACAATGCTTATATACCGCCTCATAATTCCACATTACCTCATTTTCTCTTTATAACCTTAATCTTTATCATGACAAATTATAAAAAGATGGATAGTTTACCTTTATCATGAAGGAAAAATGAAGAAGTTTCTCATAGCTTTGGCAATTCTGCTCGCCTTTATTGGCGAGGTCCATGCTGTAACCCTGGCGAATATAACCATTGATGGAAGCTTTGAGGACTGGGCGGGTGTGCTTTCCGATTCCGATAACTACGTGAATGATGGAATATCTGGGATAGATGACCAGGATAATCCCCAGTCAAAGCGTGATATAACCAAATTCGCCTATACCTGGAACTCAACTCATCTGTTTTTTTATTTTAAAAGGTATCTTTCTCCAGGTGATGTGTACTTTCATGTTTACCTTGACGGCGACAGAGACTTGCTAATGGAGACCAACGAGAAGGTGGTGAGGGCCTACTTTGCGGGGCAGGGGAATTTTGATGAAGGAGGTGTTGGCAACTATTCCCCCAGCGACGCTTCTGGCGATACCCTGTGCGGCGATGGTTGTACCCTGCCCGGAACCCTTAGTTCAGAAAACACAACAGCAGGCGTAACCGGAGCAAGCAATGGCTTGGAGTTTGAGGTAGCTGTGCCCTGGAGCGCTTTGGGCTTATCTCCTGGTACTCCCATGAAATTTAAAGCTTCGTCCTCAATCAACGGAAACCTACCACCTAACCAAGACAACACAAACATAACAGACTCGCTGTATGTTGGCGTCTCAATTTATCCCAACAATGTGGGAGGAGGGGTTAAAGGAAGTACGGTAAGTTATTTACATACCGTGGAAAACCTTGGCAACGCCTACGATACCATAGAGATAAGCACCTCAGGAACGAGAAGCGACTGGAGCGTGGAGCTTTTCTATGCTGATGGTACGCCGCTGAGCGATACCGATGGCGATGGAAGTGTTGACGTGGGAAGCGTTGCCCCAGGCGAAAGCGTTGACATAATAGTGAACATCACCATTCCCTCAAGCGCAAATGAGGGCGATGAAGATGTAACCACCGTGACTGCGACATCCTCTCTCGACGAAAGCGTATCAAGCAGCGCCACAGACACCACTCGAGTTGGCTCGATAGTGATAATACCAGACAACTCAGCTAAGGCGGTGCCTGGCACAGTTAACTACTACAACCATACCATTACCAACAACCAGGCTAAAGACGACACCATAGAGGTTAATGCAACCTCGAGCAAGGGGTGGAGCGTGGAGCTTTTCTATGCTGATGGTACGCCGCTGAGCGATACCGATGGCGATGGAAGTGTTGACGTGGGAAGCGTTGCCCCAGGCGAAAGCGTGGATATTATGGTAAAATTCTACGTACCAGCAGGCGCTAACCCAGGAGAGCAAGATGTTATAACAGTAACAATAACCTCCTCCCTTCCACCCTACCCCCAAAGTTCAGCCAACGACACCACCACTGTCGCCGAGAGGGTAACAATAGTACCTGACAACGAGGGCAGGGGAGGACCAGGAACCACGATAAGTTATACCCACACTGTTACCAACAGCTGGAATGAGAGCGATGTGATTGAAATCTCTGCCTCAAGCTCTCAGGGCTGGGAGGTGAGCTTTTACCATAGCGACGGCGTTACACCATTGAGCGATACCGACGGCGACGGTAGCGTGGATACGGGCGAACTCGCACCCAATGGAGGCAGCGTTGAGATAATAGTGAGAATTTCAATACCTTCAGGTGTAAGCGAAGGTACGAATGATACCACAACTGTAATTGCTACCTCATCCTTAGACGAGAACTATTTTGACTCTGCTACCGACATCACAATTGTGCAGACGCTGGTTACCTACAGCGATGCTTCGAGAACAACCTACTCAGATCTCTTCGCAATTGGTGACACAGTTTATGCAAGGGCAAGTGGTCTAACCCCTAATCGAGATGTGAGATTTGACTGGTTAGACTCCAGTGACACCCTGGTTAGGAGCGCCACATACAGGGTACCCGCCAATGGCATTGTAGACGACGAGTACACAATTGCGGAGAGTGACTTGCCCGGCAACTGGTGGATTATACTGTCGGAAGTCAGTGGTGGGAGAACCAACGAAATTACCAGAGTCCGCTTCTTCGTAGACTCCTCACCCGTGGTTGAGGTACTATCGCCGAACGGCGGCGAAATGTGGCGTGGCATTAGAAACATCACCTGGGATGCCTACGATGGCGACGAGATGAACAACCTTACCTTCACCATTCAGTACTCTCCTGACAACGGCACAACCTGGAGAAACATAACCTCAAGCTTGGCAAACGAGACCAGAAGCTACCTCTGGGATACTTCGCAGGCTACGCAGGAGTGGGGCGACGGCGACAACTTTTTGATAAGGGTGATAGCCTACGATGGCTATTTAAGCGGCTACGACGTTTCCAACGCTACGTTTAGCATAGACAACACCCCCCCTGAGATTAGCAACGTAAGTGCCAGTCCAGACCCAGTATTACTAGGTGGAACAGTAAACATCACCGCAAATATAACCGACGCAGCGCATGCTGTGGACACAGCACTTTTAGAGATAACCCTGCCCAACGGTAGCGTTGAGGGGAACTTCACTATGCTTTACGCTGGGGATGGTGTCTACTACTATGAGTACACCACAACCTTGGAGGGGCAGTACAACTTCGTCATCTATGCAAATGACACCTTCAGCAATCTCGCCTCTGTCTCAAGCAACTTCACCTCGGGTGGAGAGGTTATAGACGTGACCCTTTCCTGCTATACCTTAGATTTTGGAAGCGTAAATCCAGGTACAAACTATTCTCCAGCGGACTGCTTCCCCCTCGTGGTTATAATAGAAAACACCACCAATGTTGAGACAAACCTGACGATAAAAGGTACAGACATGGTTCACAACACCGACCCAAGCTATGCTATCGCCGTAGGAAACATAACCTACTCCAACCAAAGCGACGGAGCAAAAACCCAGCTGGACTATAACTACCTCTCGCCACCGCCCTATCCAGACTGGGCAAATATACCTCCACCAGGTAGCGAAGATATAAACCGCTCGATCTACCTCTGGATTAGCGTACCGCCCGGACAACCTGCCGGAGTGTACAATTCAACTATAACTGTAAAGGTGGAAAAAGCTTAGCGCCTCCTCCTAAGCAGGAAGATTGCAGCAAAGAGTATTACCGCCACCACTGCAATGTACTCGGGCTTTATTCCCTTCTCTTCCTCTGTTATTATCCTCTCCGTGTACTCCCGCTTTATTGTTTTAACCGTAAAGGCGAAGTTTCTCTGCTGGTTTAGAGCTACGTTGCCACCTTCTCCTAGCCAGAAGGCGGTTCCCCTAACATTTATGGGGTACTCCTTCCAGAGCTCTGCATCTTTCGGAACCTTCACCTTGATTTTCACAACCTTAGCTGGTATGAATCCCTCTACCTTCCCGGATACCAAATATTCCATGCCTTCTGGAACCTGCTCTGGCTTCTCAGGGACTGGTTTTGAAGGTTCTACATATAAGTTCTCAGTTACTGTAATCACCCTTCCCTGCACCTCAACTTGCTGCTCGTGGATGGGTGGCTCAATCTCCACTTCCCAGCCTTCAGGATAGGAGGTGAGTTCAAGCTTAATGTGGGTTATTCTGTCGCCGTAGATGTTGAAGAAATAAAGGAGAAGTTCGCCCTCTTCTCCTGGCTCAAGAGATATGGACTTCATTTTCTGCATGCTACCAAAGTTGAAGGCGGCCGCATAAACAATACCTGTCAGGATTATTAAAAAAACTGATGTTACCATCATTCTGCGGACATGCATAATTTTCATCCTCCTTATAATTCAAAAAAATAGAATTAACTATAAAAAAATTTCGTCAAAGTCAAAACCCCAAACAATAACTGTGATAGGTATAAAAATAAAAAATAGAAGGAGAGTTCCCAGATTAGGCGGGGTCTCCTGTTATGTAAACAGTTGTATTGTAAGTGTCTGCGGCCTGTGCACTGGGTATAGTTACCCTGAAGTACACGTCCACGCTATAGCCGGGTGCTATATTGCCTGCAAATTGGGTGGTGCTGTTGGTTACAGATGTCCAAGTGCCATCAAGCGAGGTATTGTACTCCATCTGCGTAATGGGAAAGCCATTGGACGGATTGGTTGTCCCATTGAAGTACTGATCTCCACTTATAGAAAAGTTTGCGTTTGTATTGCTGATTGCGTCATTGGTAACAGTAAGCGGGAATCCGCTTCCAGATTGTGCGTTACTTGTTGAGCCTGGGTTCGTACTAGGAAAGTTTATTGGGGCATTAGTTAGTGTTATACTCAAATATGTGGGAACTGTCACCTCAGCGTAGGTCTGTTCAGTCACTCCTGCAGCAGGTGACGCTGATAGCACGAGAAGCAGTGCAAGCGCTGCAACACCGAGTGCTCCTATCAGCCTAAAATCCAATTTTTCTCTGGTCATGTGCATACCCCGACTTTTAGGTATAATATTTCTTATATTTACGTATACGTATCAATTAGTTTGCGATTAAGTTAACTATTTAGAACATTTTTGAAAAATAAAGCCAGTAATATTCGACTTTTGTGAAAATAATTTCATATATATCGCCGTATGTGTAATGAATTACACAGAAATAAAGTTACGTAAATTTAATTACATAAAATTTATATTTTTGTATAAAAAACTTTACCTTGTGTTATCTAGTAATTATTTCGCTTCACCTAATCACTTCCTCTCTTGGGTAGAGGTCACAAACATTCTCCAGGAGCCTTTATTTCCTCTCGTGGAACCTCTTACCCAGAGCGAACTTTCCCACCTCGTGGTGCGTTCCCTCGACCACCTCTATACCAAGAGATTCAATGCTCTTCTTTATGTCTTCCTTGAAGATGCACCTGTTGAAGGGCTCCTCCATGAGCATGCAGGAACTCATGTGTATGACATCCACGCCGTAGCGTTTTAGTGTGTTCGCCAGCCTGAAGGTGCGCCTGCCTGAGCACCCGCCACAGGTGAAGAATCCTACCAAGCTGGTTTCCTCGCCCTCGTAGCGCTTGAAAAGCTCCTTTTTGTTCTCATACGCGAGCAGGCAGCCTATGCCAGGGCAAACCTCGCTGACTATGTCGCACCTAACAATGGCGATCCTCTTTTTCTTTTTGCCCTCTTCCTCCTCCAGGCCCAGGTACTTAGCTTTGGCTTTAAGGGCGATCTCCTTGGTAACCTTCTCTAAACCCTCCTCTTTGGCAAGCTTTTCCACAGCTTTCTTAGCCAGGGGTCGAACAAAACTAGGAACTTCTTTCAGAACCTCCAGCGCGTCATCTTCCCACTTCATAATTCAATCCTCTTCCAGAGTCCTACTTCTGTGCTTAGCCGTGAATCAGCATGGGAAGGCACCGCACACAGATGTAGTGTTCTTCCTGCTTGTGGTAGTACTCTATTATTGGTACTTCCTCTTCGCTTCTGCTGCAGTTTTCACACTTTTTCATAGTGATAGCTCAGCTTTATATCTTATCCCATTTTTCCCGAAAATGTTCGACCAATAACCTTTAACTTCGTTACCTCATAATTTCACAGCAGGTGATGCCTTTGTACAAAAAAATTAAGGGCAGGGTGTGGCGTTTCGGTGCAAATGTTGACACTGATCAGATAATCCCGGCGGAGTATTTAATCACCGCCGACCCCAAGGAGCTTGCGAAGCACGCGTTTGAAAAGGTGAAACCTGAGTTTGCACAGCAGGTTAAGGCGGGCGACATAATCGTAGCTGACGAAAACTTCGGGTGCGGCTCCTCGCGTGAGCATGCGCCGAGGGCTCTGATGGGCGCCGGCATAAGCGTGGTAATTGCGAAGAGCTTCGCAAGAATCTTCTTCAGGAACAGCATAAACATAGGCCTGCCCCTAATCGAGGCAAGCGTGGACGCGGAAGAGGGGGATGAGCTTGAGGTTGACTTCTCGCAGGGCATAATAAAGAACCTCACAAAGAACAGGGAGTACACCTTTAAACCCCTGCCGGAGTTTCTCCTCAACCTTCTTGAGAGCGGGGGTTTGGTGGAGTACACCAAGCGTGAGCTTGAGAAGGCTCAAACTTAATAAGGCCGCAGCATAAGATTACGTCATGCTACCAGAGAAGCTGAGGGAAGACTTCCCCGCCCTGAGCAGGCTGCGCAACGGCAAACCCCCTGTTTACCTGGACAGCGCATGCATGAGTTTAAAGCCCAGGCAGGTAATCCAAGCGATAAATAAGTATTACGAGAATTACCCAGCGTGTGGCGGGCGCGGACGGTCGCAGCACTGGTTTGCCAGCGAGGTTAAGGAAGCCACAGAAAAGGCGCGGGAGAGGGTGGCTGGTTTCATAAACGCCTCGCCAGAGGAGATTGTGTGGACGAAAAATACAACAGAGGCGATTAACCTCGTTGCCCACAGCTTCAAGCTTGAGCGGGGCGATGTAGTGTTAACCAGCGACAGGGAGCACAATTCCAACCTTGTACCCTGGCTGGAGCTTGAAAAGAGCAGGGGAATAAGGCACGAGGTGGTGCCTTCGCGGGAAGATGCCACCTTCGATCTGGAGAAGTTCAAGGATATGCTCTCTCCCAAGGTTAAGCTTGTGAGCGTGGTGCACGTCTCAAACCTCGACGGCTACGCCCTGCCCGTGGAGGAGATTATAGAAATAGCTCACGATTATGGAGCCAAGGTTTTGCTGGACGCTGCGCAGAGTGTGCCTCATCGTAGCGTAGATGTTCGTCGTCTGGATGTGGACTTCCTTGCCTTCTCTGTGCACAAGATGCTGGGTCCCAGCTTAGGGGTGCTCTACGGCAAAGAGGAGGAGCTTCGCGGGCTTAGTCCCTTTATCGTTGGCGGGGATACGGTGAGCGATTCCTACTACAACCGCGCTGTGTTCCTGCCGCCGCCCCACCGCTTTGAAGCAGGGCTTCAGAATTACGCAGCGCAGATAGGCGCTGCTGCAGCGGTTGAGTACCTCCGCAGGGTGGGGCTGCGCAGGATTGAGGAGCACGAGCGCGCTCTGACGGAGTATCTCTCGAAAAGGCTGGCAGCTATTGAGGAGGTGCGCTTTGTTGGCGTTACCGAGGCAAAGCTGCGCTCGGGGATAGTAAGCTTCCGCTTGGAGAGACGCGGACGAAGCCTTGTAGCGCCGAGCGACGTTGCCGAGCTGCTCGACCGCCACTACAACATAATGCTGCGCGCGGGCGACCATTGCATTCATTCTTGGTTTAACGCCCGCGGAATAGGGGCGAGTGGCTCCGTGAGGGCAAGCCTCTACCTCTACAACACCCGCGCAGAGTGTGATTTACTCGTGGAAGGTGTAAAGAGGATAGTTGAGATGGAGGGATAGAAAATCGATGAGGAAAAAAAGCGCCTTCTCTTAGAAATCCTTCGCTCCCTCGGCGAAGCAAAGCTGGCGAGGATTCAGGAAGAGGTCGAGGCGCGCCGTTTAGAGGAGCCTGAAAAATATGAAGCTTTAACTGGGTGCAACCTTCAGGATTTGCTTATAGAGATGGCGGAGGAAGGCTTGGTTGAGAGGATTTTTCCCGAGTGGGGTGCGCCGGTATACAGGGTTAGGGAATCAAAAACCTTATAAACTAAGAGCAACATATCCCACTTACTGTTTTGCATGAAATTACCGAGGCTCTTCTGGGACATTGGCACGGCTTTGTGTGAGGGGGAGCTATCTCGTTCTTCCGCTAGTGAGGTGATTGCGTGGTAACCATCGTTGTAGGCGGTCAATGGGGCGACGAAGGCAAGGGAAAGGTGATAAGCTACCTGTGCATGAAGGATGAGCCAGACATAATTGCACGTGCTGGTGTTGGTCCGAACGCAGGCCACACCGTGGTTTATAGAGGGAAGAAGTACCCCCTGCGCCTTACCCCGAGCGGTTTTCTGTATGAGAAGGCGAAGCTGCTCATAGGCGCAGGTGTGCTTGTGAACCCCGAGGTAATGCTAAAGGAGATTAGAGACCTGGGCATAGAGAATAGGATAGGGATAGACTACCGCTGCGGGATAATAGAGGAGGAGCACATCGCGAGAGATAAAGGCTCGGGGCATCTCGCGGGTAAGATAGGCAGCACGGGCACAGGCTGCGGGCCTGCGAACATGGACAGGGCAAACAGAAGCTTGAAGCTGGCGCAGGATATTGCAGAGCTCAAGCCCTACCTCACCGATGTGCCCCAGGAGGTCAACGAGGCGATTGATGCTGGTAAAAAGGTGCTGGTGGAAAGCTCTCAGGGTTTTGGGCTCAGCTTATTCTACGGCACTTACCCCTATGTTACCTCAAAAGATACGACAGCAAGCATGGCGTGCGTTGATGTGGGAATAGGTCCAAGGAGGGTTAGGGATGTGATAGTGGTGTTTAAATCCTTCCCAACCCGCGTTGGCGCAGGTCCATTCCCCACTGAGATGTCACAAGAAGAGGCGGAGAGGCTTGGAATAGTGGAGTACGGCACCGTTACCGGGCGAAGGCGAAGGATAGGGAGGTTCGACTTTGACATGGCGCGCTATGCTGCAATGCTAAACAGCGCCTCGCAGATAGCACTCACCTGCGTTGATTATATTGACGAGGAGAGCAGAGGTGCGAGGAGCTACGACGAGCTCAGCAAAGCTGCGCAGAGCTTTGTGGAAGAGGTGGAGCGCCGCGTGGGCGTGCCGGTGACAATAATCTCCACGGGGCCAGAGCTTGAGGACACCATAGATTTAAGGGAGGAGAAGCTTGGAATATGACCAAGTATATAATTGTAACCGGTGGTGTGCTTTCTGGCTTGGGTAAGGGCGTGACCACCGCAGCCATAGGCTTAATTTTGCGTTCCCGCGGGCTGCGCATAGACGTGTGCAAGATAGACCCGTACCTCAACGTGGACCCGGGGCTAATGAACCCCTTCCAGCACGGCGAGGTTTGGGTTACAAAGGATGGGTACGAGGCAGACCTGGACTTCGGGCACTACGAGCGCTTCCTGGATGTGGAGCTAACCCGAGACCACAACATTACGACGGGCAAAATCTACCTTTCCGTGCTGGAGAAGGAGCGCCGGGGTGAGTATCTCGGCCAGACGGTGCAGATAATTCCTCACGTCACCGATGAGATAAAGAGGCAGATTCGCGAGATCGCGCGGATTAACAACCCGGACGTGCTCATAGTTGAGATCGGAGGCACGACTGGCGACATAGAGAGTATGCCCTTCCTTGAGGCGCTGCGCCAGCTCAGGATGGAGCTGGGCAAGGAGAATGTGCTTTTCATCCATGTCACGCTTGTGCCCACGCTTGAAACCGTGGGGGAGCAGAAGACCAAACCCACACAGCACAGCGTCAAGGAGCTTCGCGGTATAGGAATACAGCCCGACATACTCGTATGCAGGACTCGCGACCCTCTATTAGATGAGACCAAGGCGAAGCTCTCCCTGTTCTGCGATGTGAGCAAGCGCGATGTGATAAGCAACCACGACGTGAAGATAGTCTACGAGGTTCCCCTTGTGATGGAGGCTCAGGGATTGGGGGACACAATCCTTGAGAAGCTCAACCTGCGCGAGCGCAAGCACGACCTGCGCGAGTGGGACAGGTTCATAAAGAAGATAAAGAAACCCAAGGAGAAGGTCACCATAGCCATAGTTGGTAAGTACACCCACCTCCATGACTCTTACATAAGCATCGTCGAAGCCCTGAAGCATGCGGCGTGGAAGCTTAACCATGATGTGGAGATACTCTGGATGGAGGCTGAGGAGATAGAGGAGGAACCCGAGAAGATTAAGGAGCTTGAAGGTGCGCACGGCATTCTGGTGCCAGGCGGTTTCGGCGCGCGAGGGGCAGAGGGTAAGATCGCTGCGATAAGATACGCGAGGGAGAACAATGTGCCTTACCTCGGGATATGCTTCGGCTTTCAGCTTGCCGTCGTCGAGTTCGCGCGCAATGTGCTTGGGTTAAGCCAGGCAAATAGCGTTGAGCTCGACCCCAAAACCATGCATCCGGTAATAGACCTCCTGCCTGAGCAGCGGAAGATTGAAAAGATGGGTGGCACCATGCGCCTCGGTGAGATAAAAGTTAATATAAAGCCCGGAACCAAGGCGTATGAGATATACGGCTGCACCGAGGTGGGCGAGCGCCACCGCCACCGCTACGAGGTTAACCCGGATTACATCCCCCAGCTTGAAAGCGCAGGGATGGTGTTCTCTGCCACCAGCGACGGCGGACGCAGAATGGAGATATGCGAGCTTCCCTCGCACTTCCACTTTCTGGCGACGCAGTTCCACCCGGAGTTCAAGTCTCGACCGCGTCGTCCTTCTCCAGTGTTTCTTGCTTTTGTTGATGCCGCAATAAGGAAGAAGAGGTTGTAGTTATGTTTGATGCAAAGAAGTTTATTGAAGAAGCGGTGAAGGAGATTCGCGAGCAGGTGGGTGAGGAGACCGCAATCATAGCTTTATCGGGCGGCGTTGATTCGAGTGTCGCCGCTACACTTGCCCACCGCGCACTTGGAAAACATCTCGTAGCTGTCTTTGTCAACCACGGCTTTATGCGCAAGGGCGAGGAAGAGGAGATAGTGGAGATTTTTAAGAATAAGCTTGGAATGAACCTCCGCGTTGTGCATGCGCAGGAGCGTTTTTTCAAGGCGCTCGAAGGGGTGCGTGACCCGGAGGAGAAGCGAAAGATTATAGGCAGGATTTTCATTGAGGTGTTTGAGGAAGAGGCAGCCAAGGTGGGGGCGAAGTACCTGGTTCAAGGCACAATAGCGCCGGACTGGATAGAGAGCAGCGGCGGGATAAAGAGTCACCACAACGTCGCTGGTTTGCCAAGTGGCATGGTTTTGGAGCTTGTGGAGCCCCTGCGCGACCTGTATAAAGACGAGGTGCGCATAGTTGCCCGGGAGCTGGGCTTACCTGAGAGCATCTCTGAGCGTATGCCCTTCCCGGGTCCAGGCTTGGCGGTGCGCGTGATTGGAGAGGTGACACCGGAAAAGGTGGAGATAGTTCGTGAGGCAAATGCCATAGTGGAGGAGGAGATTAAAAAGGCGAAGCTTAAACCCTGGCAGGCTTTCGCCGCGCTCCTGGAAGGAAAGACAGTTGGGGTAAAAGGCGATATCCGCGACTATGGCTATACCATCGCTGTTCGTGTGGTGGAGAGCGTTGATGCGATGACGGCAACGGCAATGCAGGTGCCCTGGGAGGTACTCAAGCGCATCCAGAAGAGAATTACGCGAGAGATTCCCGGCGTCACCCGGGTGCTCTACGACATAACCGATAAACCCCCGGCGACGATTGAATACGAGTAAACTTTCATCAACAACGGAAAGGTTGGAGGTGAAATGCCCGAGAAAAAGGAGAGGAGGAGGTGGGGCATTTCACCTTACCCAGTAATATTGCACATACCGAAGGTAAACATTATTGTTGATTTAATGCCTTAAGGTAAACGTTGACGTTTGCAGGTGTGGTGAATGGCGCTGCTCTTCGGCACTGCGGGTGTTCCCATTTCCTCACCCTCTAGAGACACCGCTTCGGGTATAGCGAGGGTGCATGAGCTTGGGCTGGGGTGCATGGAGATAGAGTTTGTTCGCGGGGTGAGGATGGGTATGGAAAAAGCAAAAGAGGTGCGCGCAGTGGCGGAGAAGCTTGGGGTAGCGCTGACTGTACACGCCCCCTACTACATAAACCTTAACTCACCCGAGGAAGCCAAGCTTAAGGCGAGTGTGCAGCGCATCCTCGACTCCGCTAAAGTGGGCTACGCCTGCGGTGCCCGCGATATAGCATTTCACCCAGGCTACTACATGAAAAGCTCCAAGGAAAACGCGTATGCTAAGGTAAAAGAGCAGCTTGAGGGTATAGTTAAGACCCTCGAGGATGAGGGCATAGATGTGGTGCTCCGCCCTGAGACGACAGGCAAACGCACCCAGCTTGGAAGCCTTGAGGAGGTTCTCAGCCTTAGTGCAGAGCTTTCCAGGGTAATGCCCTGTGTTGACTTCGCCCACCTCTACGCAAGGAGCAGGGGCGCGGCGAACAGCTACGAAGCCTTTGCAGAGATGCTGGCGAAGATAGAGAATGCGCTTGGCAGCGAAGCGCTCCGCGACATGCACATCCACGTCTCTGGCATAACCTATGGCAAGGGTGGAGAGCGCTCCCATCTTGTGCTTAAAGAGTCGAAGTTCAACTACAAAGCACTGCTTCGCGTTCTGAAGGATTACCGCGTTGAGGGCAAGCTCATATGCGAGAGTCCCAACCTCGAGGAAGATGCGCTGCTTTTGAAGCAGAGGTATGAGAAGATTTGAGAGCAATAGAAATAAAAAACCTAAAATCCTGCACTCTGTATGCAGTTCCTGTAAAACTCGTCTATCTCTCTCATCTCTTCCTCTGTGAATCTCCTCACGTACTTGTCCTCGCGAAGCCTCTTGCCCGTCTTCGCTTCCCATTCGCTGGCAGGTATACTGAACCTCTCCTGTATGCGGTCGCGGTAGAGCTCCGGCAAAACGTTGAAAGAGCAGAAGGGCACAATGCGAAGGTCAGGCAGGGCGTAGTGCACGCTGCACTTCCTTACGCGAGCGATGTCGTAGTTGTAGGTGTCCTGGAAGTGCATCATCCCTATGAAGAGGGAGTTTCGGTTAAGCTCCTTGAGCTCAGCGTAGGAGCCCCTCGTTAAGGAGGATATGAGTACCCGCTTGAGGTCGAGGTACTCCGGCTTCTTTTCCTCGTCGATAAAACGGGAGATGTTGGCGAGTGCTTTAATGATTGAGATGCCCTTGCCAGCGAGCTTAAAGCGGGAGTGCTCCACCTCAAAGCTCAGCTCATGAAGGAACTCCAGGAAGCCCTCCACATCGAAGAATCGCGTCAGCGGCACTAGCTTGTCGCCCTGCTTGAAGGCGTAGGTTGCCATTCCGCATGCGAAGTGTGTAGACAGGCGGTACTTCGGTCTAGCGAAAATCGCCTCCATGAAGTCGGTTAGGCGAGCGGTACTCGGCACCGGGAAAAAGTCCTCCCTCGCTATGGCTCCGTCGGTCTGCTCCTCTATAGCCTTGATCACCCCGGGTATGGTTATGCGCTGCTTTTCGCGCTCCTCGCGAGGCATTCTTCCCACGAGGGAAACAGGCTGGAAGTTGACCCCGCGAACCACATCTAAGTTAGCGAAGGCAAAGCGTAAAATATCTCCCAACTCGTGGTCGTTCGTACCTCGAATAACTGTGGGAACGAGCACCATGTTCATTCCGGTGATGCGCGCATTGCGTATTACCCCTGGCACCTCGTAGTAGTTCTTGGGATTCGTTTTCGGCGTAACCCCGTCGAAGCTCATGTAGAGAATGATATGCCCGCGCTTGCTTCCCACCTCTTTTATCTTCCTCATAAGCTCCAGATTGCGGGAAAGCTCTATCCCGTTGGTGTTTAGCAGGATGTGCTGGAAGCCGGCTTCGCGGCACGCGGCGATTATCTCGAGCAGGTCATCCCGCAGCGTTGGTTCGCCCCCTGTGAGCTGTACCGCCTCAGCACCAACTGGGCGCTCATTACGAAGCACCTCAAGCATGCGCTTAATCCTCTCCAGCGAGGGTTCGTATATCCTTCCACCCTCCTTAGCGTAGAAGAAGCAGTACCAGCACGCGATATTGCAGCGGTTTGTCACGACGATGTTCGCCAAGCCGGTGTGGGACTCATGCTCCTCGCAGAGGCCGCACTTCAGTGGGCACCTCGCCTTTGGCGCTTCCACGTTGGGATTGTGGAGCTTTATACCATCGTCAGCAAATCTGCTGGCTAAGTGGTACATAGCTGCGTCTTCCCAGTAAACCTCTCTGGTTGCGCCGTGGGTGGAGCAGTACTTTGCTATCCACACCTTGTCATCCTTCTCATAAACCACCGCGTCTACGATCATTGCAGAGAAGTTCTTTTCTGAGGCGCAATCGGGGCAGAGCGAAGAGGTGTAGCGCAGAATCCTTGCATCCTCCCCTATAAGGCTGGAGAGAAAGCCAGACTCCACCTGTTGACCAAAGTCACAATTAAAGAGTGTACTCTGGCTTTCCATTCACTCATCCTCCCTGGTTTAAAAAATTGACCTGAGTAGTTTTTTATTTTTCCTGATATTTAAGCTTTCGCTTTTTTCTTGAAATGTAGGCTGCCGCCGCTATCCCGACGAATACACCCAGCAATAGGATGGTCGCTGAGAGAAGCAGGGGTCTCTTTTTCAGATATTTTGGTTTAATAGTCTCATGAACGCCGTCGTGGCATTTCTCGCAGTTTTTGTCATTACAGTATTTCACCTTGCTCTTTATTGAAAAATCACCTGGGAAATTCCATCGAATACCATAAATCCAGGGTGCGTACTGCTCTGCTTTTTCCAGAGGAATTTCACTGGTGTTTCTGAGGAGGATAAACATGCCTGAGGAGTTGGCTATTACATAGCTCTCTCCGGAGAAATACACACTCTCAGAGATGTGCTCCCCATCATAACTCCACACCGCATAGCTGCGCTGTTCGCCTGTGGAATGGCAGCTATCGCATTCCCTGCCCTTACCAAAGCCGTGGGATACCTTGTCCATGTGCACCCAGGCGATGATTTTGTTGTACCTTGGCAGAGAAGAGAAGGTGCCCACTACAGCGAAGGCATCGCGCGAGGAGTTGCGCAGCCCTGGCAGGGTCCTGAAGCTCAGGCTGGTGGAGTTGAGGCTGTGCTTCATGTTCAGCACCGCCTGGGGCATGGGTTTGACGGGAATCCACTTCCCAGCGTCGTCCCTTATCAATATTGGCACATTCATAATCCCGTAGTAGTTTATCTTCGCCAGAGGTGTGGGCATGCCGTAGTAGTCGCCAGGTGCCCAGAAGGTCGCCTGGTAGCCGGCTAAGCTCGAGACGTGGCACGCCTCGCAGGTTAAGTTTGCGTGCACACTCTTTGCAAGTTTAGCTTCTTCCCTTAGATGGCAATCGCCACAGGTGGCACTTCTGGTTATGTTGTGGTCCTGATAGGTGTGGCACTCCAGACAGGAAAGGTTCAGGTCAGCGTGTACATCATTGGGCAAGCCAAAAACCTCTTCACGGAAGTAGCCGGCGCCGCGGCGGTATTCCTCCGCGCCCACGTGGCATATTCCGCGCCCACCACCGAAGTAGCACGTGCTCGCCTCCACTCTGCGGGAGAAGAAGTGCGTACCTTCGCCTTTATCTGGCTGATAGTGGCAGTCCAAGCAGGAGGTGTGGCACTGCTGGCACACTCGATCGTTGAGCGCCGCCTGCTCCTCAGAGTAGGGCACCACCAGATCCTCGCGGATTTGGGAGATGTTTACAAGCCAGTAGCCGCAGTTGTGAGGCGCCGGCGAGGTGAATTTTGGATATGCGCTCTGCATTCTGGCGTTGCCCATGTTCGATGTCAGGTAGTCCTCCACCTGGCGGGGATGGCACTTTCCGCAGGTAGCGTTGGCGATGCTGAAGTTGAAGGCATAGCTCTCTTTGTTTCTGTCATGGTATAGCACCGTCTTGACCCGGTAGGGGTTGTTTATAATTCCCAGCGCAAGGCTTCCGGGATAATAAATGTCTATTTTTGGATAATAAGAGCGGTTGAGCTTAAAAAGAGCGTCCTCGCGGGAGATGATTAACAAAGAAAGCATTCCAGCGTGAGCGCCCTCCTTTGTGTAGTTCTCAGCATCGCCGAGGTGGCAGTCCTCGCACTGAGGGCCACCTAACCCCTGACGGTACATCTTGCTCTGATTCCACACCTCCTCAAGCGTAATCACAAACTCCTCGTAGCCCTGCATCAGCGTGGCATTCTCATGACAGTAAGTGCAGGAGCTTGCCTCCAGCGCGGGGAGGAGTACCCCCATTGCGAGTATTAAAAGCATCGCCCTCATTTTTCCAGAAGCTCTAGTATCATTTCTTCAAATCTGTCCTCGGGGATGTACCCGACTGCGCCACCCACCATCTCGCCTTTTGAGTTTAAGAGCACAAATGTGGGCGTCCCTCTTATTCCAAACTTCTTTACCAGCGCCTTTTCCTTGTCGTAGTTGAGTATTACGATGTTCACCCTGTCACCATACTTTGTCTTCATCTTTTCCACCGTTGGGGCCATGCGCAGGCAGATGCTGCACCAGGTAGCTGAGAACTCAACAATTGTCGGCTTTCCGCTCGCCAGCGCCTTTTCATAATCTTCGCGGGTGTCAAAGCTTATCCCATCATTTCCCCCCTTCTCTCCGATGCATGCCGCAAATAAGAGGGTAACCATGAAAACTGCCAACAACTTCTGCATATCACCACTCTCCTTTCAGAAATAATCACCATATCTTAATAAAATATTTACGAATCCGGTTTTGGGGAACTGTGGGTGGTTGTTCCCATCTTATGCATAACCTATTGACGCCTTGTTTTATTTTAAGCATATATCAAATGTTATTTTATAATTAAATCGGAAAAATTTATATAGGGGTTTCTTAGAAAATTAGCCTGAAACCCGAGAGACTTCGGGTGAGACCGAAAGGATCTTTGAGTAAGGAGGTGAACATGTGGCAAAGCCTAGGACTCTGGCAGTACTTTTAGGTTTAGTTTTGGTTCTCGGAATACTCAGCGCAGGGTGTGCACAGAAGCCAGCGGAGCAGGTACCAAGTGAGGAGAAGCCTGCTGTGGTAAAGAAGACCCACAAAGCTAGAATATACACCAACGGTCACGGTGGACATCTCTCAGTAACTGACATAGAGATAGACCCGCGCACAAAGGAAGTGCGAGTGGTTGCTGGTCCTGCAAGGCTCAAGGCTCAGGGCTATGGCAGCGACAAAGCTTCGCATGCGGTTTCACTCAGCAAGGACGGCAAGACGCTCTACTGGGCAGCTCTTGACGGCACCATAACAGAGATCAACCTCGCTGAGGTTGGGTTAACCTTCGACAAGACTCCATGGGGTAAGCTCAAGCGCTTTAAGACCTACGTGGCGAAGAATGTGGAGTGGAAGGAACTCGGTGGTAGCGAGGACAACCTGCACTGTGGCACAAGCCTGAGCCCTGACGGCAAGCTTCTGTATGTCTCGAGCATAGCGAGCGGTGCGGTGCTGGTGTACGACACCCAGAAGCACCAGAAGGTTGACAAGATACCTGTCGACGCCTTCCTGTGCACTGCGCAGGTAACCCGTGACGGCAAGTATCTCTATGCTGCGAACATGGCGAGCGGTGTGCTCAACAAGGTCAATCTGAAGACGGGTGAGGTTGAGAAGAAGGTCGACCTTACTGAGATGAACGGTTACTTCCTGCACATTGGCGAGATTGAGCCCACAGGACGCTATCTGTGGCAGACCGCAGCCAATGAGTTCAAGGAGGGCAAGCCCTACAACATACCCGTGGAAGGCGCCACCGGCATTGGTCAGGGCTACATAATAATCTACGACACCGTCAAGGATGAGCCGGTTGAGGCAATCAACGTGCCGGGCAACCCCCACGATGTGACCTTCACCAAAGACGGGCGCTTCGCTATCTCCTCAATACGCCATCCGCCGAGCGATCCCACGAGCAGCGCCATAATAGTTATAGACACCCAGAGCAAGCAGCTCCTCAAGATAAAGGACGAGCAGACAGGCAGCGAGGTTACCGAGTTTGACGTCTGCAACGCTTGCCACAATGAGGTTGGCGCCGACCTGAGCAACTTCGTTGACCCCGAAACCCAGGTTCTGGTGAACCTCGGCTTGCTGGAGCACCCCGAGAAGGGCATTGCTCTGCACTGCGGTATAGACGCAGCGTGGGCAGAGAAGGTTAGCCTCGGCTGCGGCTGAAGATCTAAACCTTTCTCCCTTTTTTATTTTTGTGAATCTGTGGTGTGTTTATGAAAAGATTGCTTTTTTTACTGCTTATTTTGCTGCCTTCCACTGTTTTAGCTGAACCCACGCTTCTTGTGGACATTCAGGAGAAAGGCAAGGCTAAGATTACATATGAGATGAAGGACGTGGAGAACATTAAGAATCTCACTCGCACAATGCAAGATCCGATGGTTCAGGCCATAGTTGGGGAGCGCATCGCCTCACTCTTCTGCTGGGCAATAGAGGACTTCCTCATTGTGCCGGGTGAAGACAGGGTTACAATACTTGTAGATTGTGGTGAGTTTGCAAAAAAAGTGGGCAAAACTTGGGAAACTGAGGCGAAAAATCTGACAAACATAAAACCGGTGACCATAACAATAAATCTGCCTGGAGGGAGCACATTAGTTGCGGCTGAGCCAGAGCCAAGTGAGGTTAGAGACAACTCTCTTGTGTGGAAGGAAGTAACCTACATGCCCCGGGTGGTTTACAAGGAAGAAGGTTATCCCCTAAGCTATGGGGTGGCGGGGGTAATAGCTATCGCGGGCATATTGCTGATCCTCTGGAAGCGGAGAAGATAAGGAGTTCTTCAAAGGCTGGTTTGTTGTATTTCCATTTTTTCGGTATTTGGCATCATTTTATTGATATCGATCAGGATTAGGAGTTTATCGTTAATTTTACCCACTCCTTTCACGAACTCTGTTTCGCTGCTCACTGGTGGTGGTGAGATATCTCTTTCTGGCATATGTATCACTCCTGTAACAGAATCCACGATAATACCGATATTTGACTCCTCGGTTTCCACGATTACAATTCTCGTATCCTTTCCTATTTTCTCAACCTCTGCATTCAGTCTTTTTCTCATATCCATCACAGGTGTAATCTGCCCTCTCAGGTTAATCACCCCTTCGATAAACTCTGGTGCGTTAGGAATCTCGGTAATCTCCTGCATCTTAATAATCTCCTTCACCTCCTGTATATCCAGGCCGTACTCCTCCTTACCCACGCGGAACACCACAAGCTGCATCTCCCCGCTCTTCTCCAGCTCCTCTGTCATAACTTCATTCCTCCTCAGATAAACCCTTCCACCTTCCACAACACCAGAAGGAGGAGTATATTTGCGAACAGCACTGCTGCCAAGTACTTGCCAATGCTCTCGCCTCGCTGCTGTAGCAGTACGTCCGCTGTACTCTTCCTTACTTCTCCCCTAACCTCACGCATGCACCTCTTTCTCCGCTGCCATCGCCGTCTTCTCATCCACCTTAAACTGGTTCACTGCCCTCTCCAGCTCCTGCGCCAAGCGCGCCAGCTCCTGGGCGCTAGCAGCGAGCTGCTCCATGCTTGCCTTCTGCTCCTCTGTAGCGGCGCTCGCTTCCTGCGAGGAAGACGCCACCTCCTGTGCGTTCACTGCCACCTCCTCAATGCTCCTCGCAACACTCTCAGAGATGCTCGCCTGCTCCTTCGCAGCCTCGCTTATCTCCAGAATCTTCGCTGTAGACTCCTCCACAGCCTTCGCAATGTGTTCTAAACTCTCCAGCGCCTTCGCAACAACCTCTGTGCCGCCCTCTACCTCCTGCGTACCCTTCTCCATCGCCTTCACTGCCTCCTCAACATCGCGCTGAACCTCCTGAATCATCGTCGCTATCTGCTCCGCCGCCTTCGCAGAGCTCTCAGCAAGCTTCCTCACCTCCTCAGCAACGACTGCAAAACCCTTACCATGCTCACCCGCGCGTGCTGCCTCTATCGCTGCGTTTAAGGCGAGCAAATTCGTCTGCTCTGCGATGCTGGAAATCATGTCCACGATGTCGCTAATCTCGCGAGAGCGCTCGCCAAGTTTGCGTATCTTGTCAGCAGAAGCTAAGGAAAGGTTGCGAATCGCCTGCATCTTCGCCGAGGCTTCACCCGCAGAGGCAGAGCCCTGCTTCGCTGCCTGCTCCGCAAGCTTGGCACGCTCAGCAGCTACGCTCGCATTCTCTGCAATCTTGCGGGTCATGTCAGCTAAGCGTGCCATCTCCTTGGAACTGGTGTCTATGAGCCGAGCCTGGTTCTGGGCCTTCGTCGCTATCTGCTGCACCGCCGAGGTTATCTCGTCGCTGGCAGCATTCAACTGCTCCGACGAAGCCGCCTGCTCCTCTGCAGTAGCAGCAACTCGCTCAGATGCCAGCTTAACTTTTGTTACCAGTTTTGCCAGGTTCTCTCGGGTCTTGTTGAATGTCTCTATTAAGGTGCCAAAGGCATCTCTCCTATCGGCGGTTATACCCTTGGTCAGGTCTCCCTCTGCAACTGCCTTCACTACAGGCAAGAGTCTCTCCACCTGCGACTCAAGGTACTCCTTAGCTTCAATAATCTGGCGCTCCCTCTCCTTCAATTCTCTCATGTCTTTTAAGATTACCAGCCCGCCGTAGACGTCACCGCTGGCGTCAAAGAGAGGTGCTGCATTCACCAGCACAGGAATCTCCTCGCCATTCACGCCGGAAAAACTCGCCTCTCTGCCCCTTACGATATCTTTTGTCATGATAGCCTCGCGGACAATTGCCTCAACCTCGTCCTGGAATATTTCTCTGAAACGTGTCTCATGCGCCTCTGAGGCAGAGTAGCCAGTGATCTCCTCGGCAGCACTGTTGAAGTAGGTAACTCTCATGTCCCTGTCCACTGTTACCAGCGGGTCCGGGATACCCTTTATCACCGAATCTGACTTCTTGAGAGCATTGACCACATTGTTCTTCATTTCCTGGATCGCCCTAGTTAAAACGCCTACCTCGTCGTTGGAGTCTGAAACCTTAATCTCGCGGTCCAGATCGCCGCCAGCAATTGCCTTGGCATCTTCCACCAGCCTATCTATGGGCTTTGTAATCCTGCGGGACATCACCAGCCCGAGAGCCGCTACCAGAATACCTGCAATCGCAGCAATCATTATGCTGTTCCTTCTAATATCCCTAGAGACTGCTGTAAGCTCGCTTGACGGAATAGCTGCGAGAGCATAGTACTCCCTGCCGTTTGCCAGCTCCACCTTCTTGTAGTAGGCGGTCCACTCCCTGCCATCATCCACGTAGGTGAGTGTGCCTTCGTCACCAGTTAAGTCTTCAGCGTTAATTATCAGATTCCCCGCACTGGACTCGTCAAACTCTAGGTCAGGATTTCTGCCATTTGCAACGAAGAGGGCGCCGAGAACCTTACCCTCAGCGTTTCTGTAGTTGGGGTCGATAAGCATGCCGTAGCCTTCCTTCCCCACCTTGAGGTTTTTAATAGGCTCTGTGATTTCGTCCGCCTTGTAGTTGATGATGATAAGGCCCACCCTCTCCCCAGCGATATCAAAGGGCATGGAGTACCTTATCGCAGGCGTGCCTGTGGCCCTGGCAATGCTTATGGCAGAGACGTGAACCTCATCCTCGCTAACCACCTTCTTGCGGATGATGTCGTCGAACCATCCCTTGTCGCCTTTGTAATCTTTAACGTCCTCCTTACCAAGTTTGACGCCCACAAGCACATTTCCATCCTTCCAGAAAATTCTTATCATATCTATATTGGGCCTCTCGTTGGCGATCTCCATAAAATAGTTCAGAACTTCCTGGTAGGTTTCAGAATCTCTAAGTAGCTGTGGGTAAGCGGCACCCTTTTCATACTTCTTAACCTCTTCGTCCAAGGCTTTGTTCTCGTACCTCTCTCTTATCAATCTCTGCACTGCAGGGTGCTTCTTGATTAGCCGTATTTCATTTTCAAAACTCTTGGAGTGGTCAACTGTACGCAGGGCTGCACCTTCAACATTTGTTTTTAGCTGCTCCATACCCTGCGCCTTAAGAGTATCTCCTGCCTTCTGGGAGGAAATGTATGTGACAAAGCTAAGCGGTACCAGTGCCGAAAACAGAACCAACAATATTATCTTAAATGCAAGTTTATCCTTCATCCCCTCAACACTCCCCTGTATTTTGATGTGCTTTTCTAAACAGGAATACTGAGTTCTTATGTGGTTTGAACGGTCTATTTATTATTTATTTTTCATAAGTCGAAACCAGATTTATAATAAAGGTTATAACCTATTTCTTCAAAGTTGGGGGTGGTGCTCTCGTCTCCTATAGCCATCGAGCCCAGAGTATGCCAAGTATGAGGCTGACTCGCATCATCGCTATGGGCTATCAAATATGTTAAGTTTCTGTCCGCAAGCTTATTCAGGAAGGTTGGCAAAGTTCTTATGAGATTTCTATTAAGCCAAATTAGAGGGTAACTCATAAATGAGTAGCTACTCAAGAAAGTATATAAATGAGAAAAGAAAGGAAAGGAGAGGAGATGATAGGATGAAACTTGCGATAGTAGCGGCAGAGTTTAATTACGACATAACCTATGCGATGGTGGAGCTTGCAAAGGAGCATGCCCACTTTCTGGGCGCTGAGGTAACGAAGGTGGTCAAGGTTCCGGGTGTATTCGACATGCCCCTAGCGGTCAAGAAACTCCTGGAGCGCAAGGACATTGATGGCGTCGTAACGTTGGGCGCGGTTATTGAGGGTCAGACGGAGCACGACGAGATAGTGATGCAGCACGCCTCGCGCAAAATAGCTGACCTCGCTCTTGAGTATGACAAACCAGTCGCCCTCGGCATCTCTGGTCCAGGCATGAGCCGCCTTGAGGCGCATCAGCGGGTGAAGTACGCGAAGCGCGCCGTTGAAGCTGTGGTCAAGATGTATCGCAGGTTGAAGGAGATAGAGGAGTAGCCCTTCTTCTCCTGTATTACTTTTTCTCCAGCCTCTGGTCAGGAAAGTTGAGTTCTATTATGCGCTGGAGTATGCTCCTCGTTGAAGGAAGCTTACACTCCCTATACTCGCGAATCCTTACCACTTCACAGCGAAGGCTGCGCCTTTTCAGCTCCTCCTTGATCTCATCCTCGCGATGAGTTTGATTCGGACCGATGGCGATGATATCCGGCTTAATCTTCTCCACTGTTGCGTAGATATCACCCACCTCTCCAAGAACAGCCACATCCACAGGTTTAAGAGCCTTAACCATCTCAAGGCGCTGCTCCTCGGGCACAATAGGGATGCGCTTTCGCCTCGTAACTGTCGAGTCCCTCGCCACTATCACCACTAGCATGTCGCCCTTCTCCTTCGCTTTTTCCAGGAAAAACACATGTCCTGGGTGCAGGATGTCGAAGACGCCACCTGCCGCTACTATGCTAAGCTTCTTCCTTCCCATGTCGGTGAGCCTGTAAGCCTTGCCCTCCTTTTCTAGCAGTCCATCTTCTAAAAGCTCCCCAAGCCTCTTTCTTAGATTTCTTTCTCTGCATCTCATTTCCCGAATTATTCTCTCTGGGGTTGCCTTCTCTCCCAAGAAATTCAGCTTCCAAATCGCAGCAAGAAGCTCCTTCATGCTCTCACCTATGTAAAATCTTCCAAGGCACGCTGCTCGCTGTGCTTCTTCTCCTCCTCAAAAGCTGCTAAGCGCCTGCCAACCCTGCGCCTTATTGCACTCTGAACCTCATTAATGGTGCCTGAGGCGTCGACCACCTCAAAATTTTCTGAATCCTTTGCCAAGGCTAAGTAAACCTCTCGAACTTTTTCAAGAAACTCCTTCCTCTCAAAGTGCTCCCTCTCGCGCACGCTTGCGCGAAGCGAATTGCGGGAGGATATCCTTTCCAGTGCCACCTCTGGCGAGACGTCGAGGTAGATTACCAGATCAGCCTCAGGGGCAAAAGCGTTGATATCCCTCAGCCAAGTAAGCTCAAGCCCGGAAGCGGACTGGTAAGCCAGGGAGGAGTACAGGTAGCGCTCTGTAATAACCACCTTGCCCTCGTGGAGCTTTTTCATTATCTCGCGCAGATGCTCACTTCTGTCAGCGGCGAAGAGCAGCGCCTCTGTGCGAGCGTCAAAGCAGGAGGTGCGCAAACTTTCGCGGAGAAGCTTCCCTATCGCCCCTTCGGTGGGCTCCTTTGTAAGGAAGACGTCATATCCCTTCTCCCGTATCCACCGTGCGAGAAGCTTCGCCTGCGTCCCCTTGCCGGAGCCGTCTATGCCCTCGAAAGCTATAAGGAGCATCGTATGTTACTTCCCTCTCTCCATTTAAATATGCTTCCCATTGTTACCAGAGTAATCTATCCTGAGCACCATGGCCACGGTAGTGTAGCCTGGTTAGCACAAGGGACTGTGGATCCCTTAGCCCGAGTTCAAATCTCGGCCGTGGCCCTATAGCCCACTTCCATTACTTCTTTACAAGCATTTTTGGAAGAATTCACTTTTACCGTGCACTCGCGGTATCAGCTTAAAGTGGGGTGGTAATACTTGAGGGGCATGGGGGACGCTGCAGCAGTAGTGATCGAAGCGCCCAGAGTTCTCGATGTCTCCCAGGACAAACAGAAATTCGAGCGAGCCTGCGAACTTCTGAAAACGGACCCTCGCGTGATAGAAGCGAATCGCAAGACCATTCAGGAATTCATCGATGTAATGACCGCACACGAGATAGGCTATGCCAGGCTCACGAAGTACATCCAGTACCTCACCAAGGCTTCAGAGTGGCTCGGTAAGGAGTTCGAGGCTGCCACAAAGCGCGACATCGAGGTGATGATGGGCAGGCTCAGACGGGAGGGATGGGAGGAGTGGACAAGAGCGACCTTCAAATCCGTCCTGAAAAAATTCTATCAGTGGCTCAGGGGGATGGAGGGAGAAGAATATCCCGAGGAAGTAAAGTGGCTCAAGACAACAATTAAGCTCAACAACAGGATCATCCCGACGGACCTGCTGACTGAGCAAGAAGTGCTCGCTCTTATAAACGCCTGCAACAATGACCGCGACAGAGCACTGATCGCCCTGATGTACGACATAGGGCCCCGTCCTTCTGAGTTGCTGAGGCTTCGCGTAAAGGATGTGGTTATAGATTATGAAACAGAGGTGCCGACCGCGATAATTACACTGCGCGGGAAGACTGGAATGAGGAGAGTGCGTGCAATCTTCTCGACGCCATATCTCATCAGGTGGAAAAGGCTACTACCGCCAGACCCTGAATTCCCCTTCTGGCCCTACAACCGCGGACTTGGCTATCTGAAGCGCGATGGTCTGCAGAAGATACTCAGGACCGTAAAGAAAAGAGCTGGGATCAAGAAGCGCATATACCCTTACCTCTTCAGGCACACCAGGGCGACGATCTATGCAAGCGTGATGACGGAAGCGCAGATGTGCGAGTTCTTCGGCTGGGTGCAGGGGTCAAGGATGCCCGCCGTCTATGTGCACCTCTCTGGGCGCGATGTTGACGACCGGCTCCTTGAGTTCTACAACCTGAAGAGGGATAGAAAAGCCAAGGAAGAAAACAAGCCCTGGCAGTGCGTGGCATGCGGCGCCATGAATCCCGCGCACATGGACACCTGTTATAACTGCATGAAGCTTAGGCCAAGCCAAGCCCCGCTGAAAGAATTAGTAAAGGAACTTATCGCCATGGAGCTTTCTGGAAGGAAAGACGAAAAGAAGTTGCTTGAGCTGCTTGAGAAGCTTGAGTAACTACAGCCAGCTATATGGATCAAACTCCGACGGTGGGATATAAAGGACCTCAGCATAGCCCTGTCTCAGCAGCTCCGCATTCACGTTCACGCCGTTGCAGTAGACCACCGCCAGAGTCCTGCCATACTTATCTTTTGGCTCCAGATCGTCGATGTCAAGACCTGCAGTGCTCCCAACAGAACACAAAGAGGCTGTGAACTCTGTTGCTTCTTTGAAGCCAGGCTCGCCTCTTTCTGGGGTATCGATGCCCACAAGCCTTACTCGGATGCCGTCCACTTCAATGGTATCGCCGTCTATTATTCTGGTCACGGTGCCTACATATTCATAATTATCCAGGGTGGCGACTTGGGAGGCCTGAGTACTTGAACCTACATCAAACAGAGAGAGCACGCCCAGGGCGCCAACGATAACCCCGGCGATAAATGCAATAGCCACTAGGATGAGGGTATGGATAAATCTCATAGTGTTTACTTATACCGATTCATAATAAATCTTAGCCCTGCGAAAGGTTTTTAAAGAAGGATTTTCTCAGCGCCTTAATGAAGGAGGGGTAATTATGCGCTTCTGGAAATTTGGGAGAAAAGAGGAAGACATGGGCGAGGAAGAGATAAGGGCAATTATGGAAATCGAAAAGTTGACTATGAGTGGCTTTTTAGGTTTAATTCTTACAGCACTCGTTGGCCTTATGGTTAATTTTCCAAAATTAGTTAAGGAAAATACATTTTTTGATTATTTTAAGATAATTACGATATATTCTTTGTTTATAGCTTTTGGGATTTTATGGCCAATAGAAAGGAAATATAAAAGACTCGCCAGAAAGCTTGATGAATTGAAGAAATCTAAAGATTGTGGGGGAAAATCAAGCTAAATCCCTCTGCACCTCTATGATAAAGTATCCCTGCGAGGGCGCGGTTAGAACGTCCCCGTTCGGGAAAGTAACCTCAAACTCTGCGTTATACCTACCCTCCTCGCTTAAATCGCCTGCCTGCCACTCATAGCGCACTTTCCCGGCTGTGGCGTCTACGATTGTTGCTGTAGCATTGATAACCACTGTGCCATCAGGCTTTGCCATGTAGAACTTCACCGTCGCCCCGGTGAGGTCTATCGCAGTGCCGTCGCTGTATTTTAATGTCGC
>Ga0116851_111_pt1 | contig 33283 bp, 32 predicted proteins | sample Deesub1362A_J573_FD_85034 | JGI IMG/M metagenome (GOLD analysis project Ga0116851, IMG submission 85034)
CACTCTGTGCGCGAATTTGTGGAGGAGGCTTTTGACTACGTGGGCTTGGACTGGCAGGAGTATGTGCGCATAGACCCGAGATACTTCCGTCCCACAGAAGTAGAGAATCTGATAGCAGATGCCTCCAAGGCAAGGGAGAAGCTGGGCTGGAAGCCGAAGGTAACATTTAAGGAGCTGGTTAAGATTATGGTGGACGCAGATATGCGCGCCATTGGTCTTGAACCTCCCGGCGAGGGCGACGAAATACTTGCAAAGAAGTTTCCGGAGCGATGGTGGGGAGCAGACTAAAAGCACAAGCCAGAATTTGTATCAATTGTTAGGAGGACCGCATATCTAAGTGGGAACGCAGGGTGAACAGAATGGAGGATATAAAAGCGATAAAGGCGCATCTTGAGCGCATGAGTCAGGAGATAAGCGACCTGATGAAGATTTTAATGAAGGTGGACATCAGGGACAGAGAGAGGAGGGAGGAGGCCTGGAGGAGCCTTCTTGACGCCTCAGAGGAAGTGACCAGACTCTGGAAGGGGCCGTCGGCGGCCGAGGAGATAAGATCTCAGAGGGAGAAAACTTGGTAATGCAGGTGACCATTGATAGCTCCGTTATAGTCGCCAGTTTAAAGAAGGACGAAGAACGACATAAAATCTGCCGCAGAATAATGGAAAAGGTGAAAAATGGCGATTTTATAGCCATCGAATCGTATATTGTGCTGGTTGAGGTTGTCGCAGCCATAAAGAGAAGAACCGGGTCTGCCGAGCTGGCAGAAAAAATAAGAGGAGCCCTTGAGGCGATGGATACCATTTATTTTCTGGAGCTTACAAAAAGCAGAGCCACAGAGGCGGCGGAGATTGCAGAGCAGACAGGGGTGAGGGGCATGGACGCAATTATAGTTCAGGCAGCCAGGGAGAACGGTACCGCCCTCATAACCCTGGACAGGGAGATGGCGGAGAGGGTTAAAGACGTTGTGAAAGTTGCTGAGCCGGAAACACTGCTCGATGAGGGTGAAAATATAACCTGAATCATTACGGAGGTAGATTGATGTCCTTCTGGGAAGACAAGAAGGTTCTCGTTACAGGCGGCGCAGGCTTCTTGGGCTCCTTCGTGGTGGAGAAGCTCATTGAGAGGGGAGTAAGCAAGGAGAACATCCGCATACCCCGCAGTAGAGAGCTGGATTTGAGAAAGTGGGAGAACTGTGTTAAGGCAGTCGAGGGTATGGATGTGGTGATCCACCTCGCTGCCCGCGTAGGTGGCATCGGCTTTAACCGCAAGTATCCGGCGACGCTCTTCTACGACAACGCCATTATGGGCATCCAGCTTATGGAGGCTGCGCGCTTAGCTGGCGTTGAGAAGTACGTTGCCATAGGTACAGTGTGCGCCTACCCGAAGTTTACGCCTGTACCCTTTAAAGAGGAGGACCTCTGGAACGGCTACCCGGAGGAGACGAACGCACCCTACGGCATAGCCAAGAAGATACAGTTGGTGCAGGCGCAGGCATATCGCCAGCAGTACGGCTTCAACGCCATCTTCCTGCTTCCTGTGAACCTCTACGGCCCCCGGGATAACTTCCACCTAGAGCATTCGCATGTTATACCCGCCTTGATAAGGAAGATGGTGGACGCGCGCATCGAGGGCAGAGATGAGATTGTAGTCTGGGGCACCGGCAAGCCTTCCCGTGAATTTCTCTACGTGGAGGACGCCGCCGAAGGTATACTGCTCGCCACCGAGAAGTACAACAAACCCGATCCCGTTAACCTGGGCTCAGGCATGGAAATAACCATCCGCGATCTCGTTAATCTGATCGCCGAACTCACCGGCTACGAGGGCAAAATCACCTGGGACACTTCCAAGCCAGACGGCCAGCCTCGACGCTGCTTAGACGTGAGCAGAGCAGAGCGCGAATTCGGATTCAAAGCCAAGACAGACTTCAGAGAAGGACTGAAGCGCACGATACAGTGGTACGAGGAGAACAGGGAGGAGATAATCAAGAGAGAGCTGAGTAGTCTCTAAACTTTTTTATGCACCCTCAGCAATATTCTCGCGATGAGCAGCGAAACCAATGACCCTGAGCTGGAACGTCTCAGCAAGCAGATTGCTAAGGGTGGCGGGATAGCTTTTATAGGTAGCATTGTAGGCAGGCTTCTGACTCTGCTTTTGCACATATTATTAGGTAGGGTACTTGGACCCGGAGCCTATGGATTATATGCACTGGGGGCTAGTGTAACGGGTATTGTGCGTTCCATCGCCTCTCTAGGGTTAAATCAGGGAGTCGTCCGCTTTTGCTCCATGTACATGGGACAACGTGATACGGCGAAAGTAAAAGGTACGGTTTTCTCCGCACTAGCGATTTCCACCCTCTCAAGTGCGGTGATGGCTGCGATTCTTTACACTTTCTCAGATACAATTGCTTGGAAATTTTTTGATGAACAAGAGCTGGCATTTGTGCTCAAAGTCTTTGCTCTTGCGCTTCCATTCTACGTGTTAGTTGGGATAACGACTTCAGTCGCACAGGCTTTTAAAAAAATTGAGTATCAACAAGGAGTTCAGAATATATTTACTCCGGTCGCAAACTTAACTGCAGTTTCGCTGGCTTTCCTGCTTGGATATCGATTGGAAGGAGCAGTTTTGGGGTTTTTGATATCAGGGGTACTAAGCGCAGCTTTAGGGTTTTATTTACTGTGGAAGATATTTATAAAGTCGAGCTTGGGAGTTAAACCACGGTATCGAATTAATGAACTTTTAAGATACTCTCTTCCGATGATTTTCATAGGCTTATCTTATTTTTTGGCTTTTCAGACTGACAGAATTATGTTGGGACTCCTCAGCAATGCAAAAGATGTAGGCGTATATACCGCCGCAGCAGCAATAAGCATGAACATTGGTTTTATTCATGCGGGACTGGTAACCATTTTTATGCCAATTATCGCCGATGTTTACAATAGGAAACAACACTTACTGGTTAAGGAATTGTACAATACCGTTAAAAGATGGTCATCCTATGCAACATTTATGCTTGCTTTACCCCTAATCTTTTATCCCAAATTCATCATGTCCATATATGGAAATGAATTCATTATAGCATGGTCAGCTTTGCTAGTCTTATCAGCAAGCCGCATCTTGGGTACAATAACAGGACCTACGGGTGCTCTTCTACAGATGTCCGGAAAACAAAACATAGAATTTTTTAACGGAATGATCTGGGTGATGAGCAATATAATTCTAAATTATATTTTAATCCCATTATATGGATTCCTCGGAGCAGCCATCGCAACACTGCTCGCCTCAATAGTCCTGAACCTACTGCAGGTAATTGAAATTTATTACTTTTTCAGATACCACCCATTCAACATCAAACACCTCAAATTTATCACTTTGGCACTTTTTAGTTTAATAATGGCGACGCTTGTAAACATCTTCGACGTGGGAGTTTTTAAGTTACTTTCATTTATGTTTATTATTATAATACTTATGGCTTATATCTACCTCAATAGGACAGAGGAGGATATAGTTATTTGGATAAGCATTAAAAAGAGATTCATGACCGGAGTGATAAGATGATAGTGATATTGTATGTGCTGGATTCCCTACGTGCAGATTTTCTCTCCTGTTATGGTTTCGATAAGAAAACGTCTCCCAACATTGATGCGCTGGCGAAAGACGGTGTTTTGTTCAGAAATGCATATGCCACATCTACATGGACAAAACCCTCTGCTGCATCTATATTAACCGGTTTGTACCCACGCACATTAGGCGTAATGAATGATTTAAGCGTCCTACCAAATTCCGAATATAGTCTACAGAATGTTCTTAAAAAGAATGGTTTTAAATGTTATGGAATAAGTGCAAATGCCTTCTTTTCACCAGATTTTGGTTTTTCTGGCTTCGACGAATTCTTTACACTACAGAAAGACGAAGAACTTTTAAAAAGTAGAACAGAAGCAAAAAGACCAAGTAAGGCTGAATTAAAAATACTAGAGAAGCTTGGAATAGATAAAATTATCATACCACTTTCTGAGGATATAAATGAAAAGATTTTTCCCATACTCGATAGCAATGTAGATAACAATATATTTATCATGGCTTGGTCAGTAGACACGCACGGACCGTATTTTGTTCGTGGAAATAAATCTTACTTCGGGAATTCATTGGACGATTTCATTTTAGAAAAGGATGCCAGAAAGTATCCCCCTCAGAAGCTGAAGAATCTTTATTATGATATGGTTTACTACAATGACCTCCATATAGGGAAGTTAATTTCAAAATTGAAGGAAAAAGGTGTGTATGAGGAAAGCTTAATAATAATCACTGCCGACCATGGTGAGGCATTTGGCGAACATAAATCAATATTTGGTAAGCCAATATTGGGACACGCTGGAATTCCCTACGAAGAGAAAATTAAGATTCCGTTGATCATCAAATTTCCGGGCAATGAGTATGCTGGAATGGTGGTAGAAGAGCTTGTCGATTTAACCGATATATATCCGACTATCATGAAGGTTTTGCGGATTAAGTCAGATTTTACCAAGATTCAAGGAAGGCCGCTATATCCACCAACTCAAATATCAAATGGAAAAATTATATTTGTAGAATCTCAACTTAATAAGGACTCTGACTATGCAGCATGTTTGCGTAAAGAAAACTACAAATACATAAAGATAGATTTTTGTGGACAAAAAGGCTGGAAACAAAATTTGATACATTATATAAAATCTGTCCTTGTTGATAGACATCAACTGTACGATTTGAGTAAAGATCCACTGGAAAAATTAAATTTAGCAAAAAGCAAACCTCAGAAATTTGAAGAATTCAAGAAATTATATTATGAAATTGTAGAACAGTGCAATCAATTATCACTTAATTATCAAAAAGAAGAAAAATCATCCATAGATGAGGATATCAAAGAAAGATTGAGAGTATTGGGGTACTTCCAATGATTAACTGTCCATTGTGCGGTTCTTCTAAAAAGTTTTTGCTTAGAACTATTCCAATAGCTCGAATAAAACAATTATGGAAGAAAAATTATGGTATAGAACTTGACAGCTTAATGGAGAGGGAAATAGATTCACATGAGTTGCACCTTTATAGATGCGCAAATTGCGACTTGGATTATTTCTATCCGGACTATGTTGGAACTGCAGAGCTTTACGAAAATCTTAGTCACTATAAGTGGTATTATCAAGATGAGAAATGGGAATTTCAAGAGGCACTTTCTGATATTAAAGATGCGAAATCTATTTTAGAAATTGGTTGTGGGGAGGGTAATTTTTTGTCAAAGGTTAAACCTAGCGGAATTGATATATATGGGATAGAGTTAAATCCAAAAGCTGCTAATGAGGCCCGAAAAAAAGGACTTACCGTTTTCAATGAAGATCTCTCAACATTCGCCAAAAAAATAAATGTAAAATTTGACTGCATATGTATGTTCCAAGTGCTTGAGCATCTTCCTTCTGTGGGAGATTTTCTTTCTGAAGTAGTTAATCTTTTATCAGAAAATGGTAAATTAATTATTACTGTTCCCTATAGGGATGGATTTTTAAGTCAGATCGATGAGAAACTTCTTGATATGCCCCCTCACCATTTGACTAGATGGTCCGCACGCACATTTGAATCAATCGAGACATTATTTAACCTTAAGTTAATAAATGTCCGGTATGAACCTATCACACTGGGACATTTAAATTGGTATCTTTCATCAATAACTCAAAAGTATCTATCTGAAAACCTTTCAAGGTCGAGATTAAAGTATTTAACATTTAGCACTATTTTAAAATTATTAACCAAGATACTTACCCCATTCATCTATGCAATGAAGATACCTGATTATTATGGCATTAAAGGACATACTGTTTATGTTGTCTTTAAAAAGATTTGACAGAAAAAGCATTTTCAATCCATCATATCTAGTATATCGCACATTAGTACCGGATATCGAATCTACGAAGGAGTATGCTAATGGAATAATCTTAGATTTGGGTAGTGGTGGTAGCCCATATCGATATGTTTTTGAACCGTATGCTACAAAATATATTGCAATGGATATAGACCCTAAAAGAGGCAGAGTTGATATAGTTGCATCTGCCTTGGACATTCCTCTTCGTGACAACTCTGTAGATACAATTATCTGTTTCCAAGTAGTTGAACACGTAGCCTCTCCAGAGCGCTTATTTTCTGAAGTTGCACGTGTGCTTAAAAATGGTGGACACTTTATTTGTTCTTTGCCTCAACAATGGCGTTTACATGAGAAACCCAATGATTTTTTTCGATTTACCCATTATGGTATTCAAGAACTATGTAAGCGAAGCAGGTTGAAACCGTTATATATTAAGCCAAACGGGGGTGCATGGGCAATGGTCGGACAGTCAATTATTAATATCATTGGGTGGAGTAAATGGTTGATACCTTTTCATTTTATCATAAATGTAATATTCTCATGCCTTGATAGAGTCTGGTATGACCCCGATGACACCATGAACTACATTTTTGTGGCCCAAAAAATGCCTGATACTACTTCTAAAAGATTGGATAATTATGGGGGACGCTCTTCAAATGCTTGAGGAAGACCGACCTTTGACCATCTTGCAGGTTAGCACTTCTGATATAGCTGGTGGAGCTGAAAAAGTCGCTTTTTCTTTACATAGATTGTATAGAGAATTAGGACATGAGAGTTATTTAATAGTAGGCCGGAAAAAATCAGACGACCCTTATGTAATACCTATTTTCCCAAGTAAATTCACTAGATTTGTCAATAAACTTGCACGAACTGTATTAGGATGGCAATATATTTACTATCCCAAAAGTCGCAACATAAATCGATTAATCGAAAAACCTATTGACGTTATACACCTTCACAATTTGCATGGAGGATACTTCGACCTTACAACATTACCTAAGCTGACACATCTAGCTCCAACTGTTCTAATGCTACATGATTGTTGGGCATTTACTGGGCATTGTGCCTATCCGTTTGGCTGCGAACGTTGGAAGGTTGGTTGTGGAGACTGCCCCGATTTGAAAATTTATCCTTCAATAAAAGTGGATGGAACAAGATTCAACTGGAGACGTAAACGTCATTTGTTAACTTCTTCCCGATTGTGGATAACTGCACCTTCCAATTGGCTTTTAAAAATGGTAAAGGAGAGCTTTTTGTCTAAGTTTCCGCAACGGCTGATATACAACGGTGTAAATCTAGATACTTTTTCACCAGGTTCAAAAAACGAGGCAAGAGATAAGTTAGGTATCCCATTAGATCGCAAAATTATCCTTTTTTTAGGGAACATTGGGACTAAAGATCCCCGAAAAGGTTTTCCGATGCTAGCAAAGGCTTTTATATCACTCCTCAAGAGCAAGGAAAAAGGAATAAAGCGACCACTTTTGGTAGCGGTGGGGGGTCGCCCGGATGATGAAGTTTGGGGCATTCCGAGGGATTGTATCCGTTCTGTAGGATACATTCAAAATGAAAATATATTAGCCCAATTCTACCGCGCTGCGGACGTACTCGCCTACCCTACAAAGGCAGACAATTGCCCATTAACAGTTTTAGAAGCAATGGGTTGTAGATTGCCTGTTGTAGCTACCAGGGTAGGAGGTATACCTGAGATTGTTGAACATGGGAAGACTGGTCTTATTGTAGAACCTAATGACGCTAAAGGGCTGGAAAAGTCTCTTCAGTATATTTTAGAAAACCCTGAAGAAGCAAAGAAAATGGGTCAAAATGCGCGCAAAGTAGCCGAGAAAAAATTTAATATTTACAGGCAGGCTCAAATGTATATTGAATTATACAAAAAACTTATTGACGAATTTGATAAAAGGTGATAAAATAAATTGCAGTGATAACAATGTTACACAATAAATTTCCCCTTGTCTCTATAGTTCACTGAAAAAGGCTAAGGGATATTTTTGTTTATGGTGATTTGCCAAAAACCCCGTAGGATTAGGATAATATGGAATCTAAAAAATATATCACTATTTTAGTAGGGATATTATGTGGTATATTTACTGTCTGGCTTATACAACTAGTTAATGTACCAGTATATCGTCTGGGGTTGGTATTAGCCATATTTGTTATGTTTTTAACGTTATTTTTAATAAATTATTACCTACAAATAATATTTTTTATAGTCACTATGCCTGTAATTATTTATTTTGGTGAAAAGGGGTTTAAACCATTCAATTGGAGCGAGATAATTATTTACATTATGTTATCAATTTTGATTTTAGAATCATTAATGTTATATAAAAAAAGAAAAATCAAATCTAAACTTTTTTTCCCAGTTTTTTTATTTATTGGATGGATAATGACTATGTCACTATTAAATTCCATCACTCTTATGGCAGGAATTGCAAGTTTTATTACACATGTTAAATATGTTCCCCTGTTGTTTATTTTGCCTGTTTTTATTAAAAAAACGAAGGATATTGAAAATATAGTCTTGATAATTTTACTGATTGGATTTTTTACCGCAATTTTAGGACTGTATCTAATAGCTAAAGGAATTGGATATGAAGGATTATTTGGATTAGCAGGTGTTCGAAGGGCTGTCTCTCTTTTTCCTAATTCAAATATGTTGGGAGTATATCTTAGCTCTATTGCTCCTTTAGGTATGGTTTACTGGTTAAGAAGAGATATAAATTTAAAAAATGTTTCTTATACATTGATTTTTTTGGCTCCTATAATAGCTATGATAATTTTGACCTATTCACGTAGAGCATGGATCACTTTAGCTATAGGTTTACTAATTTTATTCTGGAAGGTGAAAACACAAAAAATTCGCTTTGTATTTTTAATAATTATTGGTCTATTAACTTCTGCATTAATTTTTACACTAGACTTAAAAGTAATTTTATTAAGAATTTCTACTATTTTCGATTTAGATTATCCCAGTCAAGCCAAACGTATAGAAGCATTCAGTTCTATATTTGAAATCGTTACATCTAATATTTTATTTCTCTTTACAGGTTTGGGTTCTGGAAGTTATGGACCTTCAAGCGTTTTTACAGGAGAACTAAAATTAATAGACAGCTATTTTATGTTGCTATTAGTCGAATATGGCATTATTGGTATATTTTTCTATGTTTGGATATTAATTGCTTTATTACAAGAAGTCTTTGACATCGAAAGAAACTGCGAAATAAACGAAAGAATTCTATTATATGGCATCTTAATTGGTGTAATTGTGATAATTTTCAGTGGTCTATTTGGTACAAATCCTATTACATCCCCAACCAATATGTATTTATGGGTCTTCATAGGATTTATAATTTCAATTAAAAATATTATATTGGGTGATAAAAATTATGCAAGAACAAAAATCAATTAAAGTATTGTATTTATGCAGTTATCTAGACAACAATATCATAAATAAGTATAAATTAAATTATTATTCACCCGCAGGCTTAAAGAAAAAAAAAGGAATTGTACGTTCACTGAAAAAAGCAGGTTTTAATGTAAGTATTGTTTCTCCTATATTTATTAATGATCCAAAGATTAAGTTCTTTAGACGGTGGAAATATAAAGATGAATTAAATGTTAATATATATTTTCCGAGTATGATTACTTTTTTCCCATTTAATATATTTTTTTTAATTTTCAGTACTATATTTGAAATTATTAAACTTAAGAAAATATATGACTTTGATGTGATAATTTTTTATAATTATAGATTTGAAGTCGTGATTCCTGCGATATTTTTTAGACTACTTTATAAAACACCTATAATAATTCAATATGAAGATGGTTTATTTGACGCTCCAAATAAGTTTACATCAATAGTATCTACGATTTTAGAGAGTATCTTTAAAAGATTATTAAATGGTGCGATATTGAATAATCTGAATTTTAAAAATAGAATTCTTACTGATAATTATTGCGTAATTAGAGGATTTATTGATGATAATATAGATGTTAATCTTAATTTAGATACTAATCATAAGGATAAAAAAATAGTATTATTCTCAGGCCAAATAGATAAAATCCGAGGTATTGACATTTTTCTTGATATTTGTGAAAAGGCATCCAAAGATGAAGAATTAAAAGACAAATTAGAATTTTGGATAACCGGACACGGAAAAGAAAAACTAGTAAATAAAGTTAAAGAAAGAGTGTCACAAATGAGTAATGTAAAATATTTAGGTTTTTTGCCCTATAACAAATATAAAGAAACCCTTGAAAAGGCGGATATATTAGTTAATTTACAAAAACCGTATGTTAAATTTAGTACATATTGTTTTCCATCAAAAATTATAGAATTTATGAACACTGGAAAAATAATAATAAGCACAAAAATATCCGATATAGAAAATATAGCAACAGATAAAATAATATTAATCGAATGTAATCCAAATGACGTCATTAATGTTCTGCGGCAAATTTTAAAAAACTATAAAATGTTTGCAAATTATGGTAATAATGCAAAAAAATGGGTGTTTAATAATTGTACATACACTAATGCTGGTGAGCATTTAAAAGTTATTATTGAACGGGCCATAAAGCTACACTAAATTTGCCATCTATCAGGGCGATGGATATGACGTCAATCAGCGTAGTAGGTGATGCATTTATTGACATTATAGTTCCCATTTATGATATAATACCTAATGGGGCACAGCAACGTGAGATTACAGTTTCATTTGGGGGTACCGCCAATGTTGCTGTATGGATTTCCAGATTAGGTGGGAAAACTGGGTTTTTTGGAAAAGTAGGGAATGATCCTCTCGGGATATTTTTTAAAAATAATCTAAAGGAAGAAAATGTGGAGGATTTCACAGTAATGAGCAATAATTATCCTACTGGTATATGTGTTTCTTTAGTAGGAAAAGATGGAGAGCGGACAATGATAACTAGCAGAGGGGCAAATGACCACCTAAGTATTGAAGATGCTAGGACGTTCATGGGAAAATTGTTGAATTCGAAACTGGTATTTTTCAGTGGTTATTCATTTATATCGTCAAAGACATCCAAGGCCGTAGAATTTTTAATGAAGACCGCTTCCAATAATAATTGCGAAATATGGTTTAATCCCGGTGCAATGAATATTATTAACGATAAAATTAAATCTATTATAAAAAATTACGTAGATGTGCTAGTTTTGAACGAAGATGAGGGTAAGACTTTGTTTGATGTTAGTAACGATGAAAAAATCTTGCAAAAAATGAGGGGATTGGTGTATTCTGGAATTTTAACTAAGGGTGCTGAGGGTTGTTTAATATTGGAAGGTGATAAAAGATTTTACACACCAGCTAAAAAAGTAAATAAAGTAGTAGATACAACAGGAGCAGGAGATGCATTTATAGCAGGGACAATCAAAGGAGTAATAGATGGAAAATCTTTAGAAGAGAGCACATATATAGGACATGAGGTCGCCTCAAAAGTTATTAGAAGATTCGGAGCAAGGTAGCATTTCTATGAAAGATCAAAAATTTAATCTTGAATTCTGTGATGTATATAAGTACCCAGACGAGATTAAAGAACATTTCGTATTTATATTGAATCAAATTTGTGACAATTTTGGTTGGGAAAATATATTATCTATAATTTTATATGGTAGTACCGCAAGAGGTGAGCTCTCCTATACCATTAAAAATGGTAAATTGGATATTTTTAGTGATTACGAATTAGAAGTAATTTATAAAAATAAAATACCTCAATATAGAATGGATAATTTAAAGGAAAATCTTCAAAAATTATCTTCCCAAATAAAAAATCCCTTATTCCATATAGATATTACATATAATACTAAGTGGTCTTTTTGGCTTAAAGCTAGGTTAGATAGACGAATTGCAATATATGAAACGAAAAAAAACGGTATTATATTATATGGAGAAAATTTTTTGAAAAAATTTCCTGAAATAACATTAAAAAACTTAGATATAGGAAATACAAATGAATTAACTTTAATAAGACTTTGGATGCAACTTTTATTTATACCAAAAAACGTTATTATAGGAAACCCTTCAAAATATGAAGTTGAAATTTTAAAATATTTTTTAGCCAGAAATTCTCTCGAAATATTGACAATTTTCCTTCCAAATCAGGGAATCTTACTACCAACCTATAAGGATAGGATAAGATATTTTAGTCAAAAATATAAAAAATTTTCTTCAGTTTTTCCTGAGAATTATCATATATTTTTAAATGAATGTTATAATGTCAAAAAGACGTTGCATTATAACTTATCACTTAAAGATTACTACCAAAATATGTTGGAAGGTTATTTATGTTTGCTTGAATATCTATTGGGAGTTGAAAAAGTATCCTCCGATTTATTCGAAAGAGCAGAAAAAGTCGGTGAGATCCTATATTCAGGAAAAAGAGATTTTTTAAAAGATAATTCTTTATCTAAATATAGGAGGATAAGAAGAGAATTTCGAATGTGGAAGAATCGGCCATTTGGAAAATTACCATTAATATGGTTGTTTCGAGATAAAAGACCTTATATACTGGGATTCTTACTTAATATGCATATGTTTTTGTTTAATGAATTGTTTGAAAAAAAAGAGAAAGTTAATTTTTTAGAAAATGCCAACAGATTTATGGCAAACTTTTCTAATATAAATTTGAAAATTCAAAATGATATCCAAGGATGGTCAAAACTAAGAGAGAGATTTATCAAGTTTATGTCATATTGGCTATATAATGACCCTTTTTATATCTATGGTATAAGAAGGGAGATGTTTTAGATGAGAAAAAAAGTTTTAATTATATTTATAGATTCACTGCCATATTTTATAATAAAAAAAAGAAATCTCTATATAAATGACTTAGGTGAAGTGGTTCCTATTTCTCCCGGTCTTGGCTATAGTATTAACATATATGCTGAATTGTTTGCTGGTTTGTCTCCAGATGAAATAGGCTTCTTCAATAAATGGATACCAAATACAAGAGTTTATGAGAGTAACATATTTAAAGACTTATTTTTCAACATACTTGATTATAGTAGAATTAGCCCATTGTTGAGTAGAATTTTACATATAATATATGGAAAATTAACTAAAAAAGGCAATATCGCCAATATACCCTTTAGTTACTTAAAGTATTTCCAAAAAAAAGAAAATATGGATATATTCTTTACAAAAAAATTCCCTACGATATTCAACGAATTTAACTTAGAGTTATGCCTTTCTCCATTCTTTAAAAAAAGAATTGGAGAAAATGACCAAAAAGCATATGAAATGGCATTAAATCATGTCAAATCTGGTAAAAATGTTTTTTTAATGCTGGGAGATTTGGATGGTATATCTCATATTCATGGATTAGAATCCGAATATTATAATAGTTATATTGAAAAACTAGACCAAATGTGTAGTACCATTATTGAAGAATTCAAAAAAGAAAATGGTGACAAATCAGAAATAGTAGTCCTGTCGGATCATGGAATGGCAAATGTTAACGAAGGGATAAAAATAAATCTTGAAAGAAATTTCGGGAAGATTGGTTGGAATAGCTATTTATATTTTCTGGACTCAACTTACTTGCGAATATGGTTAATGGATCAATCATTGGCACCGGATATAGAAGAGTTTTTAAAAGGTTTAAAAAACGGAATACTCTTAGATGATGACCTTAGGAATAAATATGGAATAACTAATAGAAAATTCGGAGACTATATATTTATTTTAAATGAAGGAAAAGTTTTCTTCCCAGGTTTTATGGGAGGTAGATTGGTCAAAGCAATGCATGGATACTTACCTGATTTCGAATCTCAAAAAGGGATCTTTATTCATTCTAATCTATATAATGTAGACATAGCCCCAAAGTCATGTAAAGAGGTCTACAATTACATAAGAGGAATTATGAAATAAGGGATGCAATTGCAAATCTTTGGTGATTAAATGAACATCGCCATCAACACCTTATCGGTAACTCCCCAGCGAGGAGGGGTAAAAACATATCTCACAAATTTTATTAAGAAATTGGCAGAAGTGGACAGGAATAACATCTATTATCTCTTTGTTAGTCCTATTAATGAGACCCTTTTTGATATTAAGAAAGAAAATTTTAAAAAGATATATTTTCCTCTTTATTCAGATAATAGAATCTTAAGAATTATGCTTGAGCAGTTATTAATTCCATTCTATATTAAAAAACATAAAATTGATGTTTTATTTTCTCCTGGAAATTTTGCCACAATTTTTCCGGGATGTAAACAGGTTTTGGTTATTCAAGGCCCTCTGACAATTAGAGAAATCCGAGAAAAATATGCACATAAAGAGATTTCGTGGATGCAAGGGTTTTATTACAACATAATGCTTCCGATTTCTGCTAGAAGGGCGGATAAAATAATAGCAGTATCTAATGATATAAAAAAACATCTCTTAAATCAGGTTAAAATTCCTGAACAGAAAATTCAGGTAATCCATGAAGGTGTTGACCTGAACTTTCTTAAAAATTCGGTAGGTGAACCACCACATCCAAGGCCATATATTCTTTTTTTAAGCACCCTATTCAAGTATAAAAATGCAGATAAACTTTTGATGGCATTTGCCAAGTTGAAAAATGAAAGAAAAATTCCTCATTCCTTGGTGATTGTTGGCAGGGATCCAAGAAATGAGATGGAAAAATTAAAAAGAATCGTTGATGAAGAAAAATTATCTGATTATGTTATATTTACTGGTGCAGTTCCTCATGAAAGAATTGCTCCCTTATATAAAAATGCAGATGTATTTGTTTATCCTTCCAGTGTAGAAACCTTTGGTTTACCCGTCCTCGAGGCTATGGCCTGCGGTACGCCTGTTGTGGCTTCAAACAGAATGTCTGTTCCTGAGGTTGCGGGAGATGCGGCTTTAATAGTTGATCCAGACAATATAGAAGAGATGGCCGAAGCAATTTATAGAGTTATTACTGACGAAAAGTTAAGAGAGAGACTTATTAAAAAAGGCTACGAAAGGGTTAAGCAGTTCTCATGGGAAAAAACCGCACGGGAGACTCTCAGAGTATTTGAAGAAGTTTATAACTTTGGAAGGTAAGCTCTATGATGAACGTTTTACTGATTACCATCGACTCCCTACGGGCAGACTTCATAGGCACATGGAACGATAAGCACAGAGGGCTGACCCCAAATATAGATAGGTTCGCAAAGGAAAGCATCGTATTTAAAAACGCCTTCTCCCACTCTCCTTATACGTGGGGGTCATTTGCCTCGCTTTTTACGTCGAGATATCCAAATGTGGTTACTTATCCTAGCGGGATTCTTAAAAATAATTATCCAACTATTGCTGAGATACTCAGAGATAACGGTTACCTGACGATAGGTATTCATTCCAACCCGTTTCTTTCAAGCAATTTTGGATATACGAGGGGATTGGAGATTGTAAAGGATAATATATATCCATGGAAGTCTGAGGCGCTTCCTATTAAGCTTCATCTGGGGTTGAGTAAGATTTTCAGATTGATTAGAAGGCAGCCTTACCTTTCTGCAGAGGAAACCAATGAGAGGATTTTTAAGCAGCTAAAAGATATAAAGAAACCTTTCTTCCTTTGGACTCTTTATATGGATACTCATGGACCGTATCAGTCCAAAAAAGGATTCAGCTACATAAACAAGATTAAAGGCGAGGCACTGTGGCAGAAGGCGGTTAGATATCCGGAATCTATTACTGAAAAAGAGAGGGAGGAGTTAATTAGCTGGTATAAAGAAGAGGTTTCCTATCTGGATGAGCATTTTGGAGACCTCTATGAGTTCCTTGAGAGGAAGAAATTGCTGGATGACACCATAATTGTATTCTGTTCTGACCACGGAGACGGATTCTATGAGCACGGATTCTACTCCCATCCCAGGTTTCTCTATGAGGAGCTTATCCACGTTCCGCTGATAATAAGGCACCCCAATATAAAGGGAAGAGAGGTATCAACACCTGTGGGTCTGATAGATGTGGTTCCTACACTGCTGGATATGCTTGAGATATACCACAATTTTAAACTTGATGGCGAGTCGTTGATGCCTTTAATCAGAGGAGAAAAATGGAGGGGTAGGGGATTCGTCGTCAGTGATGCCACACCCGACGAAGAAAAGGCACATATAGGCATAAGAACGGACGAGTGGAAACTCATAATTAACGAAAATACTGGGAAGAAGGAGCTGTACAATCTCAAAAAAGATCCAGGAGAAAAGGTTAATTTATACGACGCTGAGAAAGAGGTGGCGGAAAAACTCACAAAAGTGCTGATGGACAACCACCCCAAAAGGGAAAAACAAGAAATATCCACTACCCCAAAACCAGAGCTTGACAGCGAGGTAAAGCGGCGGTTGAGAGACCTGGGGTATCTGTAAGAGAGGGTATGAGATGAAGCAGGTGGTGCAGAATTACAGGACGGGGGAGTTGAGAGTAATCGAAGCTCCCGTTCCGGCTGTTAAAAGAGGGTTTGTGTTAGTAAGGAATGTGAATTCCTTCATAAGCGTGGGTACCGAGAAGCTGATGATAGACCTCGCCAGGAAGTCGCTCATTGGCAAGGCAATGGCGAGGCCGGACCTGGTGAAGAGGGTTATAGATAAGGTGAAGACGGAGGGCATACTCGAGGCGTACAGGCAGGCGATGAATCGTCTCGACGACCTGGTGCCTCTTGGGTATAGCTGTGCCGGCGATGTTGTCGAGGTTGGGGTGGGTGTAAATGAGTTTAAGGTGGGCGACAGAGTAGCGTGCTTCGGGAGCGGTTTCGCAAGTCATGCGGAGTACGTGGCGGTGCCGAAAAATCTGTGCGCTAAAATCCCCGAGGGGGTGGACTACGAGAGCGCTTCGCTTGCGGCGATTGGTGCAATTGCGCTTCACGGGGTGAGGCTGGCGAATCTCACGCTGGGAGAAAGGGTGGTGGTGATAGGCTTAGGGTTGCTGGGGCAGATTTCAGTTCAGATATTAAAAGCCCAGGGGTGCAAAGTGTTCGGTGTTGATATAGACGAGGAGAAGGTTGCACTGGCGAAGGAACATGGCTTAGATGAGGGGATTACCACTGCGCAGGACGTGAAGAGCGCGGTTGAAAACTTTACTGGCGGCGTCGGCGCGGATGCGGTGATAATAACCGCCAGCACGAAAAGCAATGAGCCAATAGAGCTGGCGAGTGAGATTGCGAGAGAGAAGGCAAGGATTGTCGCCGTTGGTTTAGTGGGGTTAAACATTCCCAGGAAAATCTTCTTTGAAAAAGAGCTGGATTTCGTCGTGTCCAGAGGCGCAGGTCCTGGAATTTTTGATGAAAACTTTGAGATTAAGGGGAACGACTATCCCCTGCCCTACGTGAGGTGGACAGAGCAGAGGAACATGGAGGCTTTTCTGGAGCTGGTGGCGCAGGGCAAGGTTAGGCTGGATAAGATAATCACCCACCGTTACGACATCAACGATGCTTTAAAAGCGTATGATATGATACTTGGGAAAACAAAGGAAAAATACATAGGGATTGTTCTATCCTATGGTGAGGGCGAGAAAAAAATAGAAAGGAAGGTAATAATTGCAAAAAGGGTTGAGAAATCGCCAAAAGGGAAGGTAAATGTCGGAATCATCGGCGCCGGGCTGTTTGCGCGAACAACGCTTCTTCCGGTAATAAGCAAGATGCAGGATGTGGTGCTGAGGGGAGTATCAACCACAACAGGGGCGAGCGGGAGGCATGCAGCAGAGAAGTTCGGCTTTGAATACTGCACCACCAACTACGAGGAGATACTCAGCGACGGAAGCATAGACGCGGTGATAATAGCAACGAGACACAACCTGCATGCAAAACTTGTGATTGAGGCCATGGAAAGAGGTAAAGATGTCTTCGTGGAAAAACCCCTCGCGATATCAGAGGAGGAACTCAGGAATATATGCTCAGCTTGGAGAGAAGCGCAGGTGCGGGTGATGGTGGGATTTAACAGGAGGTTTTCGCCCCTCTGTGTTGAGGCGAAGAAGCTGCTCGGCGACGCCCCGCTGGTGATAAATTATCGGGTCAATGCGGGCTACATAGAGAAAGAGCACTGGGTGCACGGCGAGCAGGGGGGCGGGAGAATAATCGGCGAGGTGTGCCACTTCGTGGATTTGATTCAGTATTTCACAGACGCCTACCCCGTGAAGGTGTATGCGGAGGCGATATCTGGAAACACCGGAAAATACCTGAGCGAGGACAACGTGGCTATAAACATAAAAATGAGCGACGGCTCTGTGGGTAACATAGTTTACGTGGCAAATGGAGACAAGGCATTCCCGAGGGAAAGAATAGAGATATTCGGCAACGGCGCTGTTTGCGTTATCGACAACTTCAGGGAGCTGTATTACACTAAAGATGGAAAGTCGAAAAAGAGGAGAACGTTCGGAGTAAGCTGGGGGTATAAAGAGGAATTTGAGACCTTCTTCAAGGCTATAAAAGAGGGTAGAGAACTTCCAGTGGATTTTGAAGGTTATGTGTACACCACGCTGGCAACAATTAGAATGGTGCAATCTTTAAAGGAAAGCAGAGCCTTAGAGGTAAACATCGACGCATTAATTTAGGGGGGAGAAAATGAACGTACTGTTCATAACCAACTATTTCCCTCCAGAAATAGGTGCAGCGTCGCACCTGTTTTATGACCTTGCAGAAGGTTTAACTAAAATGGGGCACAGGGTAACCGTAGTAACCGGATTCCCGAAGTACAATGTGGACAGGGAAAAGCTTCCAGAGAAATACAAAAAGGGGCTTTACCTCAGGGAGGATATGAATGGCATTCGAGTCTTGAGACTCAAGACCATTCCCTTTCCCCAGTATATACCCGTCGCGAGAGGTCTTGACCACTTCACGCTGGCGGGTATATTCCTCTTTGGCGCCCTTTTATCCGGCAAGCAGGATGTTATCCTCATATATTCTCCGCCCTTAACCTTAGGCGTTACGGCCTACTTTGTAAGCAAGATAAAAGGTATACCATTCGTGGCAAATATTCAGGATTTATTTCCACAGAATGCGGTGGATTTGGGGATCTTAAAAAATAAGTATCTCATCAAGATGTTTGAGATTATGGAGAGGTTTGTTTACCGCAAGGCGGATTGTATAACTGTGCACTCTGAAAAAAATAAGCTGCACGTGGCGAAAAGGGGTGGGAAGCGGGTTATAGTAATGCCAAATATGGTAGATACAGAGTTTATTACACCAATGGAAAAATACAACTCCTTCAGAGAAGAGCACGGGCTTGGAGACAAATTTGTGATTTCCTTTGCTGGCACGATGGGATATTCACAGGATCTTGATGTGGTGCTGGAGTGCGCTAAGCTCTTGGAAAGATATGAGGATATACTCTTCCTCTTGGTTGGAGATGGGGTTGAGAAGAAAAGGCTGGAGACAAAAGCGAAGAAGATGAAGCTGGGTAATGTAAAGTTCCTTCCTATGCAGCCAAAGCACCGCTATCCCTATGTACTCGCCGCCTCAGATGTCTCTCTGGTTACCCTGAAGAGGGAAGTTAAAACGCCTGTAGTGCCCTCAAAAATTCTCAGCATAATGGCGAGCGGCAGACCTGTGGTTGGTTGCATGAACCTAGACGGAGACGCACCAGAGCTTATCGAAGAAGCACAATGTGGCTACTGTATAGAAGCGGAAAATTCCGAAAAACTCGCTGAAGTAATATTGGAGCTTTACAGAGACAGAAAGAAGCTGGAAGAATTCGGTAAAAATGGGAGAGAATTTGCAGAAAAGAATCTTTCAAAGAGGGTTATCACAGAGAAATATGAAAAGTTATTTATGGAGCTGATTGATAAATAGGAAAGGGGTGATAATATATGACAATAAACACACTCGCTGACCTGCCGGAGGAGGTTGCGGAGCATTACAGAAACAAGGTGGTCCTAGTTACTGGAGGAGCTGGAGCAATTGGTAGCAACTTGGTCAGAGCCTTGGGAAAGCTGGGCGCAAAGCTGGTTGTTGTACTAGATGACTTAAGCGCTTCCGAGGCATGGAATGTCCCCTCGCTTCCCAATGTGCTGTTCGTTAAAGGAGACGTGACAAATGACATAGATCTGAAAAGAGTGTTTAATGAAAACCCCGACATTGTATTTCACCTCGCTGCCTTTTTTGCAAATCAAAATTCTGTTGATTACCCCGAAAAAGACCTGCATGTAAATGGGTTCGGCACATTGAAAATGCTGGAGTATTCCAGGCTAGCTGGCGTGGAGAGGTTCATCTATGCATCCTCTGGTTGCTCCATATACGGAAGCAACGCACCGCTCCCGCTGAAAGAAGAATTCATGTCTATGAACCTCAGCACGCCCTATCAGATAACCAAGATGCTGGGCGAACTCTACTGCAACTTCTTCTACAACCACTATTCTCTGCCTGTGGTAAAAACCAGATTTTTCAACTCCTATGGTCCTGGTGAGGTGCCAGGACAGTACCGCAACGTTATACCAAACTTCATATACTGGGCGATGAAAGGCTTGCCATTGCCAATCACAGGTACCGGCGAAGAGACACGTGATTTTACCTATGTGATGGACCTCGTGGAGGGGCTCTTAAGAGCAGGATACTATGAGGAAGCTATAGGTCAGGAATTTAACCTCGCTTCAGGAAAGGAGACGAAAATTATAGACCTTGCCAATATGATCAACGAGGCTGTTGGGAATACTGCTGGAGTAAAGTACGCAAGCAGGCGCAAGTGGGATACCAAGAGCAGGCTTCTTGCTTCCATTGATAGGGCTAAGAAGCTTATTGGTTACGAGCCAAAAACTGATTTTAAAGACGGGCTGATGAGTACAATAGAGTGGTTCAGGGAGAACTGGGATAAAATAGAAAAGGCGGCAAAGTTCGGTCCGGGAATATCCAGCGCCGTGAGGGATGCAGGATTTGGCGGAGGGGACGAAGCAGGAAAAGTTGCTGAAACCATAAAGATGGCTGCGAAATGAGCTGCGCAGTAAGCGGCTTCGGTGCGTTTTCTTATTTGAGTCTTAAGGCATTATTACTAATAACCCGAGAGCTGCTTCACAATCTCGTTGATCTGCCTCTCAATTTCCGCCAGAGCTTCGGCAATTTCAGACTCCTGCTTATAGATTTCCTCTTTTTTGCTGTAAAGCTCCAGTATCTCCTCCTTTATTTTATCGCACTCTTCCATTTGCGGGTCAAAGGGAGGCAAATCTTCAGTACATTCGTTGTATTTATCCAGCAGGTTGGAAATCTCCCCGTCTATTTCTCTCTCTTTTTCTTCCAGATTTTTTAGTTGCTGGCGTAGGGCATCTCTTCTCCTTTTCAGCATTTCCAGTGTCTCTTCAAGGTCTTCTGATTCTCTGCGCTCCTTCTCTATTGTTTTTCCAGATGGAGCTCCCAGAGCCTTCGCAAGCTCATTCGGGGTAACGAAGCCTTTCAATCCCAACTTCTCCATCTCGCTATAGGCTGCAACAAGCCCACTGCATGTATATTTATCCGGGTCGTTTATCAATCCAAAGGTAAGCGCTTCAAGAATGTCGTATCCCTTGCCCACCTTGCCCTCAAGATAGTTTGTGAATGCATCCACATCTATCTTATCCGACATGTTTATGCGGACAAAGGCTCTGTCGCCGTACTTATCTATAGAGCTACGCACCACTCCCTTTTCCAGTGTTGCCTCTATCATCTCCCCGTTTCCTATGTCCACCGCCACATGCGAATATCCATAACTCCCGGTTACCAGGTCAATGATTTCCCCTATTATACTGTCGGGAACGAAAATCAACAGGTCACCTTTTGACATTACCCACGCCTACGTTATATTTCTATTACCAGCATTTATCATGGCTCTCTTCATCTTCTCTATTTCTTCCATCGCCCACATCGTCCTTGATTTCCTCCAATTTTTTGATTGTCAAATCATGTTTCTCAAGCATTTTTCCGCCGTAGGTTGCTATTCTGGAGAGCTGGAAAGCCGTCAAATATCTGTAGTACCTCTCTATACTCATAACCCTCCCAGTGTACTCCTTCTTTACCTCGAAAACCCTTGCGTTACCCGGAAACTTCTCCAAACTCTCTGCTACAGATAAAATGAGAGGTATGTAGCCAACATTGTGAGCCATTTCGCCAGAGGTTCCTATTCTTAGCTTCATTAAGTATTATCTCTGCCAGATGTTATTAAAAGTTTTGGGTAGCCAAGGTCAAGAAGATAGGCGCCCTCTACTTGCGCCTGCGAAAGGGTGGAAAAATATGAGCTGGTGGCAGAGAACATGGTGTTTGATCTGGATGAAAAGGGAGATGAGCTTGAAATCCTTCTCCCGGGAACAGCTACCAAGATCCGGAGCACACTAAATAAAAGTATTACTAGCTCCGCTTAAACCTCCTCTCAATCTCCTTTAAGTCCAGGGTGATCATTGTCGGCCTTCCATGGGGGCAGGTGGTGGGTTGAGAAGTTCTGCTGAGGTGGGCAAGTAGCGCGAGCATATCATCCATTGTCAGGTAATCTCCGGCCTTCACAGCCTTCTTGCAGGCGACACGGTATATCATCTCCTCCCTGCGCTGCTCCCGCTGCCTTATGCTCCCCGCCTCTATCAGTGAGTGGATTATCTCGTAAATCTCCTCCTTCTCCACCGCCCTGCCCAGGAAAAGGGGTACCGCCTTAACAAGGTAGCTCCTCTCCCCGAAGCTCTCAATTTCGAAGCCCAGCTCCGAGATCAGCTCGAGGTTTTCCTCGAGTATCGCAGCCTCGCGGGGGGAAAGCTCAATAAGCGCCGGCGAGAGTAGCTCCTGCTTCTCCAGCTTTGCCTCTTCAAGCTGTGCCCTGAACCTCTCAAAGAGCACCCGCTCATGAGCCGCATGCTGGTCTATTAGCACTAAACCCTCGCTGCTTTCCGCGAGGATGTAGGTGTTGTGGAGCTGGGCGAGGGGTTTAAGCTGCCTGAAAAAAAGGGTGTAGTTTGGCTCGCTTTGATGAAGCTGCAAGGCGTAATCAGCCTTCGCCTCCCTCACCACGCTTTCCGCGGGAGCGCGCTCAACTTGGAGGCTGAGCTGCCTCTGGGGCATCACCTGCGCCTTCGCAGGTGTGAGCAGCGCCTCACGAATCGCCTCCACTAAGAGCTGGCGAAGCTTCTCCTCCTCTTTAAACTTCACCTCGATTTTTGCAGGGTGCACATTCACGTCCACCTGCGCAGGGTCAAGCTCGAGGAAGATGAAGGCGAGGGGATAGCGATGCCTGGGCAGAAGGGTATGGTATGCTTCATCCAGGGCAATGTTGAGCAGCCTGCTTTTGACGAAGCGGCGGTTGACGAAGAGGTACTGCTCCCCCCGCGAGGCTCTGCTCAGCGAAGGCAGCGATACAAAACCAGAGATGCGGTAGCCGTCTTTCTCAGCCTCCACCTCCCGCATCTGCATCACTGCCTCTTTACCAAAGAGCAGCGCCAGCCTGTCTCTAAGGCTACCCTTAGGCGCAACTAAACTGCGCCTTCCGTCTTTGAAAAACTCGAAGTGTACCTCCGGAAAGGCGAGCACGTAGCGCGTAAGCACCGCGACAATCTCTCTCGCCTCTGTGGCATCGCTTTTGAGAAACTTTCGCCTCGCCGGAGTGTTGAAGAATAGTCTCTCCACCACAACACTCGTGCCTGGGGGACAGCCCCAGGCTTCAAGGCTGAGCACCTTCCCGCCTTCAACCACTACGCGGGTACCCTCGAGGCTGTGCTTCTCCCTGGTCTCCATAGTAACCTTTGCCACGCTCGCTATGCTGGGCAGCGCCTCGCCACGGAAGCCCAGGCTACGAACGGCGTAGAGGTCTTCGAAGCTGGAAATTTTGCTCGTCGCATGCCTTTCGAAGGCTAGGCGCGCATCCTCGCGACTCATCCCAAAGCCGTCGTCGCTAACGCGGATGTAGCTCTTGCCTCCATCGCGAATCTCCACAGCTATGCGGGTAGCGCTCGCGTCCAGGCTGTTCTCCACCAGCTCCTTGACAACGCTTGCGGGACGCTCCACCACCTCCCCAGCGGCGATTTTGCTTGCAATGCTCTCGCTGAGCACGCGGATTTTAGGCATGTTTTTAGTTAGGATTCTGGCAATAAAAGGGTTCGCCTAGAAAATCTCACTCGCCTCTATGGTAGTGGTGAAGGTGCGCAGCAGAAGCTCCTCCTCAGGCTGAGGCGTTGCGAGGAGCACCTCCTCGCTCCATCTGCGATACTCCTGTGCTCGCCTCTCGAGTTCGCGAAGCTTCGCAACCACACTACGCTGGCGCATTTCCTCCCTGAGCCTTGAGAGCATTTCTTTGCTACCCGCGAGAAGCTTCGCCTCGTCGAGTATCTTGCACGCCACCATATCCTCGAAGCTTGCGAAGCTGAGCTGCTCCTTCACCCTGCTCCACCTTTTAATCAGGTAGTCAAGCTCCTCCTTGCGGGGCATCGCAAGCAGGCGGTGCTTTATCTCAAAGAGCGCGCTGTCCAGCTTTTCTTCAATCTCGCGGCTCACATCATCGCCGAGGATGACCACCAGGTCTAGGTCGGAGCCCGCCACAAGCTCACCGGTGCTGCGTTCCGGGCGAGGGTCGGCGTGTGCCATGCCGAGGGGGACGTCACCCCCGAGAATGAAGCAGCTCTGGCTTAGAAGTGTCTTTCCTTCCTCACCCAGCCTCTCCACCGCTTCTGTAACCACGCGCTTCGCCAGCCTAAGCTTATGCGCGCTTATCTCGGTGATTTCTTTCTCGAGCTGTGCTGCCCTTTCCACAACCTCGCTTTTCTGCTCCTCCAGCCCAACTACGGTGTAGGTGAGAAACTCCCGCTGAATCGATGGCGAGAGCCTAGCGTAGCCCTCGACGCGTCTGTCCAGGCGTAGGTAGCGCCTTCCCACTCGCCTGGTTACTATGCGTCTGCTCAGCATGCAGGTGCGCCACAGCAGAAATGAGTCTATGCCTAGGCTCTCGTAAAGCTCCTTTCCCAGGGCTACGCCATGCTGCCTGAGAAATTCCACTACTCGCTTCTCAATTTCCATTCTCAGCCAGCTCTTTCACCTTCGCCGCTATCGCCGAGCCCACCTCTGAGGTAGAGGCGCTGCCGCCTATATCGGGTGTGCGCACGCCTGAGCGCAGCGTCTCTGCCACCGCCTGCTCAACGAGCTTCGCTGCCTCAGCCTCGCCGAGTTCCTGGAGCATAAGCGCTCCTGCGAGTATCTGAGCCACAGGGTTCGCTAAACCTTTGCCCTTCAGATTGGGCGCAGAGCCGTGCACCGGCTCAAACATGCTCACCCCCTGCGGATTTATATTCCCGCTGGGCGCCAGGCCTATGCCCCCCTGAATCTGCGCACCCAGATCGGTGATTATGTCCCCGAACATGTTGGGGGTCACAATAACCTGAAAATGTTCCGGCATAGTGAGGAAGTACATGGTAATCGCATCCACGTAGTTAAACTCCGTCTCCATTTCAGCGTAACCCTTCGCCACCTCTTCAAACACCTCCCGCCACAGGGAGTAAACATGGGTAAGCACATTCGCCTTGTCCACGCTGGTAACTCGCCGCATGCCCTGACGTTTCGCCAGCTCGAAGGCGTACTCTATTACCCGCCTTGCGCCCTCACGGGAGATCACGCCTATCTGGAAGGCTATCTCCTCACTTCTCTCCTTTGTTATGTCTATTCCGAACTTGAGCTCGTACAGCTCGCGCTTAACCTCAAGCTCTTCCCTTTGCTTTGGCGAAGTCACCCTCGCTCCTACACCAACGTAGAAGTCTTCTGTGTTCTCCCTCACCACAAAGAAGTTTATGTCCTCGGGCTTCTTATCCTTCAGCGGCGTGGGGATGCCGGGGTAAAGCTTCACGGGGCGCAGGTTCACATACTGGTCGAAGTAGAAGCGCAGCTTCAGCAGTATACCCTGCTCCAGGATGCCCGGCTTAACGCGCGGGTCGCCAACCGCGGCGAGGTAAATCGCATCGCAGCCGGAGATTTCCTTCAGCGCATCCTCGCCGAGAATCTCTCCAGTGGCAAGGTAATGCTCTGCGCCAAAGGGGTAGCGAACCCACTCGAAGTCTATATTAGCCACTTCTCCAGCCGCCTCAAGAACCTTTATACCTTCCTGCATCACCTCAGGCCCAACTCCATCACCGGGTATCACAGCGATTTTGTACATCACACCACCATGCTAAATTCAGGGTGTAGAATAAAAAAGTTTGTGGGGTTTCGAGTTTTAAGATGTGAACATAAGTTTAAACATACATGGCAAAGACCATTACTATTACGGAGGAGAGCTACAACCTCCTGAAGAGTGTGAAGAGGAGAGACGAGAGTTTCTCCGACGTCATCAAGCGGCTTGTTGCAAAGGAGGGCAGGATTATGGACAGCTTTGGCAGGTGCAGTATAGATGAGGAGGTTATGAAAGACCTCAGGAAAGCCTGGAAGAAGTACACGGAGGCTATGCCTTGAAGTGCGTGGATACCGACTTCCTCGTGGCGGTGCTCAGGGGGGATAAGAGTGCTGTGCCGGTGATTGAGGAGCTGGACAGGGAGAGGGTGAGGTTCACCACCGTCATAAATGCCTTCGAGCTCTACGCCGGCGCATATTACACCGGCGGGAGAGCCGTCAGAGAGGCTAAAAATCTGCTGTCCAAGTTTCATATCCTCACCTTTGATGACACCTGCGCTGAGAGGGCGGGGGAAATCTTTGCAACCCTGAAGAAGGAGGGGCTCAGCCTAGATGTGAGGGATGTGATGATTGCAGCGACGGTGGCAACGTATGACCTCACGCTGATTACAAGAAATGTGAAGCACTTCAGCAGAATTAAAGGGCTTAAGGTGAGAAGCTGGTAGCTGTGGGCATGCAAACAAAGAAGGGATATGAGGAACTTAAAGAGAGGACAGAGATAGACTGGGAGCTCGTAGAGAAGATAAAAAGAAGCCTTGAAGACATAAAGCAGGGAAGGATTAGTGAGTGGTATACTAAGTAATATAAGCGCTTACCATTAAACTTCTTTTCCCTGAAAAATGAGAGTCCTGCTAAAGGTTTACCTACTTCGTCGCCCCTCTCCATCAACTGCTTGAGAATCTTATCCACGCGTTTTTGTTCTGATTTGTCCAGTTTAGCATAGTCCTTGTCGAATTCTTCTGTTTTGAAAATTCTGAATCTGCTCACAAGAGTGCAAATGCTATTCAAAGCTTAAAAAACTACCTGCTGCTTACTCAAACCTCCACCCCTATACCCAGAATCTCCCTCTCGCCTTCGTAAACCGCCCTTGCAATCTCGGCACTCCCCCTTGCTGCGCTATACTCGTCTATGTGCAGCACCGGCGCTAGCTCGCGCAGCCTCTCCGCGAGCCTCGAAAACACCGCCTCGTGAACACCTGCACCGCCGGTTATTACTATCGCCTGAGGCTCCACCAGCGCCGTGAGGGAGCGAATCTCCATCTCCACGCTCAGCACGAGAGCATTCAAGGCGAGCCTCGCTCTTTCGTTTTTGGGTTCAAGAATCTCCCTGAGATCTGAAAAGGGGTATATCTTCACAACACCCGCGCGGGAAAAGGCTTCGCCTGCGGTAACCTCCCCTTTATCAATGCGGCGGATCGCCTCTAAGTCAAGGGGACCGTGGAACATGCCTATCGCACCTAGGCAGGCGTCAATAGCGCCGACTATTCTCCCAGACTTCACAGCCACGCTCACAGTATTGGAGCTTATGTCGCTCACAATAAAGCTCTCCGCACCAAGTTCCCGCTTTACCCTCAGATAGGCATCGTAGGCGATGCTCACCTTCTCTGCGCTCGCCATGTGGGAGTAAAGCGCGCGCATGCGCTCGTCTAAGCCGGCTATGTTACGATGAAGTCCGGGTATAACCACCGCCTTAATCCCGCTCGCCGCAAGCTCATCGTAGGCGCGGGTGCCCCCGCCAACATGCTCGCCAGCGCCGCCTCCTGGGAGCACTCCGCGGTTTTTAACTTTATCTATGCGGGTGATCGCCGTTAGCGCATCGCCCATGGAGTAGGTTATCGCCGCAAGCTCTATCTTCGCCAGCTCAACCCTGCGCTCAATCTCGCGGAGCACGCCCTCGCGCGCAGCTTTGCTGCGGGGCACTGAGAAGCCCGCGTTCTCAGGAATAAGGTAGAAACGGATTTCGCGAGTGCCGTGGTCCATGCCCAGAAAGCTCATCTCCTCACCTACGGCGAGCGCACGGCATCCCTAACCTCCCGAGGGGTAACTCCCCAGTATCTTCAGGAAGGACGCCCGTTTCTCTATCTCCTCAAGCACGCGTTTTATTCTCTCCTCGCTGCGATGCCCTTCAAAGTCTATAAAGAATATATAATCGCCAAGAGCGCGACGAGAGGGGCGAGACTCTATCTTTGTGAGGTTCACCTTCGCCTTGGCAAAGGCCTCAAGTATCTCATACAGGGCGCCCGGCTTGTCCTTAAGGCTGAGGATAATAGAGGTTTTGTCCCTGCCCGTGGGCGCGTGGTCCTTCTTGGCAAGGATGAAGAAGCGCGTCTGGTTGTGGTCTATATCCTGAATCTTCTCCTTGAGCACCTCTAAGCCGTAGAGCTTTGCCGCTGCCAGCGGAGCGATAGCAGCCACGTCGCGAAGCTGCTTCTCTTTAATTTCCCGCGCAGCGTCGGCGGTGCTCGGATAGTTGGCTGTAGCCACGCCCAGGCTGGAAATAAACCCTTTGCACTGCGCCAGTGCCTGAGGATGAGAGATTACCTTGCGTATCTCTCCCAGTTTTACCCCCGGCAACGCGAGCAGGTGGTGGTTTATGTCCAGAATCACCTCCGCATAAACCTTAGCATTTCGCTTGACGAGCAGTTCCATGGCGAGGGCGACGCTGCCTTCGAGGGAATTCTCCACAGGTAAGACACCAAACTCCACCTCTCCCCTTTCAACAAGATCGAATATCTCCTCGATGTCACGGGCGAGCACTAAATGCGGGGACTTCATGAACCTGAGCGCAGCTTCCTCGGAGAATGTGCCCCTCGGTCCGAGTATGGCTATTTTGCCCTGCCGCTGGGCACGCTTGCTCTCCAGGATAATCCGCTCAAAGATGTCGCGCACAAACTCGCGGCTAAGCTCACCGGCGTTTGCAAGTGCTCGCGAGAGCACCTGCTTCTCCCGCTCCGGGTCTTCGATGCGCATCCCCTTGGCGAGCTTGTACTTGCCAACCTGCTCTGCAACCCGAATCCTGCGCCTGAGTAACTCTAGAAGCTGGGCGTCTATTTCGTCTATCTCCTTCCTCATCTCCGCCAGGTCGCTCATTCTACGCATAGCTTTTGCAGCAGGGGTTTAAAAAGCTTCGGGCACGCTAAAGAGGTAGCGGGAGTACACCTGCCTCGCCTTCTTCTTAACCCTCTGCAGCGCCTCGCTCCTGCTTTTGCCAGAGCTCAGCACCGTAGTTACAGGCTCGCCCGCCTCGATTATCGCATTTCTCGCGGGCACGTCGCTGCACAGCTTCAGAAGGTTGCCCCTCACTATGCACCTCTCACTAGCGAAAAGCGTTAGCCTCGCGGCAAAGCTATTCGCCTCAGGACGCTGCCCGGGTAGCTCGCCATCGCAAGCTGCAAGGTGGGCATCTACTATGGCCAAGCCATATGCACGCTCCACAACGTCGAGAGTGCCTTGAAAGCGCGGGTTGAGTTCAATGAAGTAGTACTCACCCTTTGCCTCCACAAAGTCTATACCGTTCCAGCCACGAAGGTTAAAGAGGCAGGAAATCTCCTCGGCAATGCTTAAGAGGCGATCATCGCTTGAGTAAGGCGCAAGGCTTCCGCAGTATCTGAAACCTCTGGCTTTCGCTAGTCTGGAGCCAAGAATCTGAACGCTGGTGGAGATAGCCACGCTTTCATTGCGGTAAGAAAGGGTTGAGACGCTTATCGCCCTGCCTTGAATGTACTCCTGCACCAGGAAGCGCTCGTAAATTTCTGGAATCTCACGCGGAGAACGCGCCAGCACAACCCCCTCGCCTCCTGCGCCGAGCGCAGGTTTAACCACCACGGGAAAGCCAATCTCGCGCGCTGCCTGCACCGCCTCTTCCCTGCTCTCAACCACCCTCGTCTCTGGCAGTGCTATGTTAAGCTTTTTCACCTTTTTAAGCTGGTACGCCTTGTCTTTAAGCTTCTTTGCCCTTACGCCAGAGATTCCGGCGATCTTTCTGCTTCGCAAAGGTAGCGTAGAGGTCAGAATTATCCTGTCGCCTTCCAAGCGTCGCGCAAGGGCGAGAAGCTTCTCGTCGGAGTAGTTCTCAGCCAGCCTGCCGTTAGAGCGGTACGGCTTCTGCTTAACTATGGAGCGAGACTCATCCGCCAGCCTCTTTAAATCAATATCGCCAAAATAATCTGCGCTTGCGACGCCGTAGCCTGAGCGCTTTGCCGAGGCTACCGCGGGACGGGTGTGCACTCCCACGATAAGAAGGCGCTCACCCTTCGTTTCCCTATTGCTCCGCAGAACCGGAAACCTGCTCGACAACGCGCTTCCCTCGCCGTGAGGGCACCACCTTCAGCTTACCTTGAAACTCCCTGTGAAGCTCTTTGCCAGAGAAGTACCTGTCGAGGAATACCGCAAGCGCTGCCACCTCGCTGTGGGGCTGGTGCCCTATAGCTATGTTGTAGTCCACCAGCTTGAAGACCTCTGCCGGCACCTTTTCAGCGCCCACCACCACGAGAACGTCCTTACCCGATGAGCGAATCTCAGCGATTCTGTCATCGACGTGCTCACCGTACATGGTGAGGTGCACCGTTATGCCCTTCCACTCTTTGATGAGCCTGCGCCATTCTTGCTCCACCTCAACGAAAAAATCGCCCCCCCAGTTCTCCACAACCTTACGTATACTCTCCACCACCTTCTCATCCTGTGTGGTGAGTATCATCCCGTCCGCCCCAAAGGCTCTCGCCACTAAGCCCACATGGGTGGTCACGCGCTTATCGCGTTCCTGCCTGTGTCCCAGGCGCAGAACCACTACCCTCATGGGAGCACCTTCAAAAGCTCCTCCCGTGGATGGCGCAGGAATATCTCCCTGCTTCGCCCGCGCTTATCGCCGCTCGCAACCTTTGTGTCCACCAGGCGAAGCTCCTCCAGCTTCGTGAGAATGCGGTAGAACTTGGTGTAGCTCAGCCCGGAAGCTTTGGAAAAGCGCTCGTACAACTTGCCGGAGGTTATACCCTGCTCCGCCTCGCACAGAAGCTTCAGAAGCAGCTTCTCCTCCTTCGAGAGGGGCTCCACCAGAGAGCGCAGCGTGGCTACGCGAGACTTTGCATACGCCTCCTCAACATGCTCTTCTGTAATCTTCCGCGAGGCGTGGGACTCTGCTATATGGGCACTCACTCTGAGAAGCTCTATACCGAGCCTCAAATCCCCGTGCTCATACGCATAGGTTGCAATTTTCTCCACCAGTTCGTCGCTTATAACCCCTGCGAAGAAGCCCAGCTCAGCTCTGCGCTTGAGTATGTCATACATCTCGCCTGCGCTGTAGGGCGGGAAGTATATCTCCTGCGGGCGGAACATTGAGCGCACGCGGTCGTCGAGCTTGTAAAGAAACTCGGTGCTGCTAACGATGCTGAATATCCCAGTCTTGGCTCCCGGAAAAACTTCATGGGCGCGCAGTATGTCGTAGAGTATCTCGTTTGCGTAGCGGTCGTAGAAGAGGTGGTCCATGTCGTCCAGCACTACCAGCAGAATCTTATTCTCGCGGCGCAACTTTCTAAAAATAGCTTCGTAAACCCTTGAGAAGGGCACCCCTGTCTCGGGGGGGAGATGTCCCACCACCGCTTTGTGGATTAGAGAAAAGATGCCAAACTTCGTCGCGTTTATCTGGCAGTTTATATGCACCCTTGCGATTCGCGTTGCTTCGGGTATGTCCTCAAGCTCTTCAAAGAGCTTGCGCATCGCAGTGGTTTTGCCCGTCGCAGGCGGGCCGTAAATCAGCGCATTGAGAGGGCGCTCTCCACGTAGCGCTGGCTTTATGCACTGAGCTATGCTCTGCATCTGCTCCCCACGGTGGAGGTACTCCTCCGGCACGTAATCCGGGTCGAATACCTCCGGACTGCGGAAGAGGCTTTCCTCAGCGGAGAGCAGGTCCTTAAAGCTTCTCGGGCACATCTCCTTTTATTTTCCCTTTCAGCGGGTATAAAGGTTTTCACCTGGGGGGTAAGAGTGGTATTACCTCTTCCTCCTACCCTTATCTCCCTTTTCCGAGAGCGCCGGAAAAATGAAATCAGTTAGCTGAGGGTGCCCTTGCTATGGTGAAGGTGGGGTAATAGGGGTTGCCCGGAACGTTCTGTTCCGGGTGACGAAGCGGGGAAGGTGTCCTATTTGGTGAGGATGGGGTGATAGGGGCGGGTGCGGCGCCCCTATATAGAAACATTTTTATTCTCCAAGACCAAAGCTAAGCAAGCTTTTGAAGGTGTGGCAATGCGCGCAGAAGATATTCTTGCCGAGCACATTGAGATGATTGACAATGAGATAAGGGCGGTTTTTCTCCAGCGCAGCGAGCCTCGCAGGCTTTATGAGATGATGGAATACCACCTGGGCTGGCTGGACGAGTCGCTTAAACCTGCGAAGCAGTACCGCGGGAAACGCTTCAGGCCAACGCTGTGCCTGCTCACATATAAGGCTCTGGCTGGGGTTTACACCAAGGCGCTGCCTGCGGCGGCGGCAATTGAGCTGATACACAACTTCTCCCTCATCCACGACGACATTGAGGACATGGACGAGGAGCGCAGGCATCGCCCCACGCTGTGGAAGCTCTTCGGCATACCCCATGCGATAAACGCAGGCGATGGGATGCACGTTCTTGCCAACTTAACCGCGCTTCGCCTGCGCGATTACAATGTTACAGACGAAAAGATAGTGGATGTGCTCGCCATACTGAACAGAACAATAATGGAGCTGTGCGAGGGGCAGTACTTGGACATGAGCTTTGAGGAGCGCATGGACATAGACGTGGAGAGCTACTTGGACATGATATCCCGAAAGACAGCCGCGCTTATTGAAGCGAGCACCCACATAGGGGCTATGCTCGCAACGCGAGATGAAGATGTAATACGGCACTTCAGAAACTTTGGGCGGAAAATAGGCATAGCCTTCCAGATAATAGACGACATCATAGGCATATGGGAGGAGAAGACCGGCAAGCCCAAGGCGAGCGACATCCGCAACAAGAAGAAGACCCTACCTGTGATTTACGCCTTTGAAAGGGCATCGCAGGAAGAGAAGGAGATTCTCACCGAGACCTACGCCAAGGAGAAGCTCAACCACGAGGACGTAGCTAGGGTGCTCGAGATTCTTGAAAGCACTGGAGCAAGGGAGTACACCACGAAGATGGCGGAGAAGTACGAGAGCGAAGCTTTGAAGGAGCTTCGCGCCACTGGGATAAAAAATGAGGCTATAGAAAAGATAGAGGTGCTGGCAGAGTTCCTGATAAGGAGGAAGTACTAGCGCTTTCGTAGCAGAGACGAGAGCAAGCCATTCTTTTTCTCCACTC
>Ga0116851_150_pt1 | contig 28558 bp, 39 predicted proteins | sample Deesub1362A_J573_FD_85034 | JGI IMG/M metagenome (GOLD analysis project Ga0116851, IMG submission 85034)
TTCACAGCGCAGATAATTGTGCTCCAGCATCCCAGTGCCATTACCGTGGGCTACACGCCGGTGTTCCACGCCCACACCGCGCAGGTGGCTTGCAGGATAGTTGAGCTCATAAGCAAGCTCGACCCGCGTACAGGTAACGTGCTTGAGAAGAATCCGCAGTTCCTCAAGACTGGTGAGGCAGGCGTAATACGCGTGCAGCCCACCAAGCCTCTTGTGGTGGAGAAGGTCAAGGAGATACCCCAGCTTGGCAGGTTCGCGATCCGCGATATGGGCATGACAGTCGCCGCCGGCATGGTGGTAGACATAGAGAAGGCGAAGTAAACCTTCTCCTCCCTAAAATTTTATAGGGTGACGCAGTTATGCAGCGTGCAAGGATAAAGCTCAGTGGCACAGACCACAAGAAGCTTGAGGAGGTCTGTGCGCAGGTGAAGGAGATTGCCCTGAAGACAGGGGTAGAGATGTCTGGGCCAATACCGCTGCCAACGCGAAGACTCCGCGTGCCAGTGCGCAAGTCTCCATCCGGCGACGGTACTGCAACTTGGGAAAAGTGGGAGATGCGCATCCACAAGCGCCTCATTGACATCGAGGCGGACGAGCGCACAATGCGACAGATAATGCGCGTGCGCGTGCCGGACGGCGTCAACATAGAGATAGAGCTGCGTACATAGTTTTTATTTTCTGCTTTTTTGCCCCCTCTTTTCTTAAAAAATTAAAGGAGAGTTTTAATTTTCTTCTTCGAACACAACAGTGTTCTCATTATACACCACTATCATATCCATCACCACAAATTAGCTTGAGGTAGTGCATATTTTGGGCTTTTCCGAGAGCGCTGGAAAAGTGATGTGTTTCAAAATACTTCTCCAAGGTTATTCTTACCCGTGAGTTCAACATGCCGGGGTAGCCAAGCCCGGACTACGGCGCGAGCCTGGAGTCCTCGTTTCCCTCGCCATAAGGCGAGACGGGAAACCCCGCGACGGAAAGCTCGTGTTCCTCGCGGAACACAGGGGTTCAAATCCCCTCCCCGGCGTACCTTAGCCACCGCAAAAGCCTTGGAGTTTAATAGCTCCCAAGGCGAGGTATGGATATGGTGGCTAAGGACATATTTAACCGGGATAGAGATTTGGAGAGGAATGCAAATCGCTATATCTCTAAGCTTTTTCCAGAGGACCAGGAAGACGTAAAGCGATTTGTTGACGACCTCTTAGCTCAGGGTTACAGCGCTGGGAGGGTGGACAAGTATCTCAGCAGCCTGGTGAGCATAAGGAAGCGTCTTAATGTTCCTTTTAAGAGTGCAACCATCCAGGATGTAAAGCGATATATAGCGTGGCTGGAGAGGAGCGATTACAAAGATTGGACCAAGCACGACCACAAGGTTATCCTCAGGCGATACATGCGCTGGCTGGGCAAAGAGGAAACAGTAAGCTGGATGAAGATTAAACAGCCTAAAAATGGCACCCTACCGGAGGAGGTTCTTACCGAAGAAGAGATAAAGCGTATAGCCGAGGCTGCATATACCACTAGGGATAAGGCTTTCGTCTTAGCGCTCTATGAGAGTGGAGCCAGAATAGGCGAGTTTCTACCGCTGAAGCTTAAGCACATCAGCTTTGATAAATATGGCGCCGTACTCCGAGTTACTGGTAAGACGGGAGATAGAAGGATAAGGCTGGTTGCCTCTACTCTCGCATTACAGCGCTGGATAGAGGAGCACCCAGCTAAAAACAACCCGGAGGCTTACCTGTGGTGCAAGGTTCCTGCTTATAGCAATAACCCAAAGAAGAGCGCAAAGAGCCACCTGAGCTATGGCTTTATCTCTAGGCTGCTAAGAGAGCTGGCAGAGAAGGCAGGAGTTAAGAAAAAGGTTAACCCTCATGCTTTCCGGCACGCGAGAGCCACCTTCATGGCTCGCCATTTAAAGGAGCCGGAGATGCGCGAGTTTTTCGGCTGGGGCAAGGATTCAGAGATGCCCAGCATTTACGTGCACCTTTCGGGGCGAGATGTTGACAGCTCGGTACTGGGGATTTACGGGATTAAAGAGGCTGCCAAAAACCAGGAGCCTGTACTCAAAGTGGAGCCATGCCCACGGTGCCAGGAGCCTAACGATCCAGCGAGCAAATTCTGCCATAAGTGTGGGCTACCCCTGGGCGAGAGCTTCATGGCTGCAGAGAACGACATGGAAAAGCGGCTAGCGAAGCTGGAGGAGCAAATGAAAGTTTTGGCAGAGGTGCACCAGCTCTTAGCGGATATAAAGGCAGCTAGGGCGGTGTTGGAGGCGGTGAAGGGGAATGGCTAAACAGAAAATAGAGACTCTACAGAAAACGCGATGTCTTTAACTCTCTCTCTATCTTCTTCAGGAATTGACGAAAGTGCTTTTTCTACTTCTTGCATGTTGTCCGGTATCTTCCTGAATATCTCTTCGACTTTACCCCCAATTTTCGGGAAAAGTTCATACAATTCATTCGCTACCAGAAAACTAAAAGTTGCAAGAGCTACTGACATATCGCGCTCAATAGCCAGGCGTGATAAGTTGGCGAAGCCGAAGCCTATTTTCTCATAGAAACGCGAAAGCCACATTTTCTTAGCATTTTCTTCGTCCATGCCTTCTTTTTGTGCTTCTTCAATAAATTTATCAAAATCGTGGATATGTTTATTTATAGCTGTGTAATGGTAAATAGCAATTGCTTTTTGCCTGAAATAGTCGCTTTTCTTAGCCTTTTCCGTCAATTCATAATAACCACTACGACGGTCCTCAGGATTGCGGTACCACCGAATATCACCCTCAATTTCGAGTTCTTTTATACACTTGGTGAGGGTTGGCTTGGAAATGCCTAACTCTTGGAAAAGCTCGGAAAAAGTTGCTCTCCCCTTAAGTTCTAGGAAATTCTTGATTTTTCGTTTGGTTTCCTCTCTTAGCTTTTTTTCCAAATCAGCACGGATCCCTTTGCTCATTCTTACCACTTGGTATTAACTTAGTAAACGCAAAGTATATAAAGGTTTCGGTGTATAAAATTGGTAAAAGCAATATACAAAGGTGGTGCAAAATGAGAACCCGGAGAAGATTGCAGAGAAGGCGAGCGAGCGTTCCGGGTAGGTATCTGTACTTCGTGCATCTCCCACCCATGTGGGCAAAGGAGCACTACCCGGGCGATGTTGAACTGATCTTCGAGGGCGACAGTATTATAATCCGACCACTGGGTGCGGAGGGAGAGAAATGAGCATTCTCCAGCGATTACGCGAGAGACGCGAAGTTATCCAAGAACTCGCCAAAGCGGGCTACTTTAGCGAGGAAGATAAGGAAATCTTAATAAAGCTTGGTCTGTTGGGAGGTGAAAAATAGAATAAGGGGGAAAAAGCGATGGCAGGTCCACAATATGGGTTGATTTTTGAAGCTTATAAAAACGAAGGATTGCGGGGATTAAGCGTAGTTTACTGCAAAATTCTTCAGTATCTAGCTCAATGCCCAAAGTCACGGAGCGGTATAATCTCCTTCAAGGACGTTTTTAGATTGTTGTCATGGTTATTTCATCTCAACAAGCGCGAAAGCTGGATAGTTTTGCGGGAGATGCAAAATTTAGAAGCGTTGGAGATTATCCCCTTCCGGGGGGTCCGGATTCTTGTAGATGTGGGGGGAGATGGAGATGGCAGATGAAGGCAAACCAAGGAAATCCATGGCAACAAAATTAATTGAGATTGCCAATGAAGTTTGCAGCAAATTTTTCGTTGATTCCACCACTGGGCAACCGTATGTTGCTATTAAAATAGATGATGGTTTACCTGACCCTGATTCAAGATTCCTTCCTGTAAAAGTCATGCAGGTGGATGGGGAGGAATTCAAGCGCACCCTCGCCCATGCGTATTATAGGGAGTATGGGAAGGCTGTCAACTCCGAAGCGCTGAAAAGCGCTGTGAATGTTATAACCGCGGAGGCACAGCTCAGCCGCGAGCTGATACCCCTCTCGCTAAGGGTAGCGCAGGAAGAGGATGCGATTTATTACGATCTCCACAACCAGGATAATGAAATAGTTACGATTGGAAAGGATGGGTGGGAGGTAATCCAGCATACTAGGCCTATTTTCAAGCACTACTCCCACATGCTCCCGCAGGTGAAGCCTAAAAATACAGAGCCGGATGAGTTTAAGCGGCTTCTCAGACATGTAAGGATTGCCAACGGCGAGAGCATAGTCTTCCTAGTGGCTGTAGCGAGCTACCTTTTGCCGGAGATTCCCAAGCCTATGCTGATCTTCTACGGACCTCAAGGCTCTACCAAGACAACTACTGAAAAGATGATAAAGGCGCTGGTGGACCCTTCGGCGCTCTCTGTGCTGAGCGTGAGCAAGAAGTATGAGGATGTGGTGCAGGCACTCGCCCACCACTACCTCGTAGCTTTCGACAACATAAGCAAGCTACCCAGGGACATTCAGGATTTACTCTGCAGGGCGGTAACCGGGGAGGGATACACCAAAAGGAAGCTGTACACCGACGACGATGAAGTGGTTTACAACTTCAAGCGAGCGATAGTGCTTAATGGCATAAACATTCCAGGAGAGAATCCGGATTTCCTGGACAGGGCGATATTGTGCGAGCTGGAGCGTGTACCTGTTACAGAAAGAAAGGAAGAGGCTGAGGTCTGGCAGGAGTTTTATTCTGATCTCCCTCATATCCTTGGTGGTCTGTTTTCAACGATTAGCGGGGCGATGAAGCTTTACCCGGAGGTGAGAGAGGAACTGAGGAGCAAGGCAAAGCCCCGCATGGCTGACTTCTGCGTATGGGGCGAAGCGATAGGTAGAGCGCTGGGGTATGAGCCTTTTGAGTTCTATGAGGCATACATGGCAAAGGTCAGGGCGCAGAACATGCAGGCTCTGAGCGCCGATGTGATAGGAGAGCTGGTTATAGAATTCATGAGGGAGCGCGATAGGTGGGAGGGTACAGCCAGCGAGCTGCTTGCTGAGTTAAAGGAACTTGCTGAGACTCATAAAGTAGATACCAAGGTGAGAGGATTCCCAAAGGTGCCGCATGCGCTTACTCGCAAGCTGAATATCCTGAAGGTGAACCTTGCCGAGGAAGGCATAGTAATCGAATATGACAGAGTAGGCAAGAGCGGGAAACGTCTCTTAAAATTGTATTGTAATAAAGCGTCAGAAGTGTCAGAGCGTCAGAATGGTCCCGGAGAGAAGGCTGACGCTATGGCTGACGCTAAAGATAGCAGTGAAAAAGCGTCAGCCAAAGAGTGTCAGCTTGTCATGGTCCCGGAGGAAAAGGTGGCTGACGCAACTGACGCAATTTTCCAAGATTCTTTATTTGGTGATTTAACACCCGACGAAGCGCGAAGCTACCTCGAGGCTTTCAACCTCTGCAAGTGGCACGCTTGGGGTAGCGATGCCTACCGCACAGAGGTGGACCAGTGGGACCATGCTGTGAGGGTAGCCTGCGACCACATCGATGCCAAGCGCAGGGTGGAGATAGGGGAGGCATTAGGAATCCGAGAGGTTGGTATCAGAGTAGAGATCCCTACAGCGAGCGTTGAACTTCTGAAGCAAATCGCAGCGGGAGGAGGTGGGAAAGCATGAAAGCAAAGGGTTACCTGCGAGAATATTGGGCGATTCACAACTATCTCGAAGCGCTCCAGGAGCGCCACGCGTGGAGAGCTCTGCGATCCCTTGCAAAGATGATACTTGAGAATGCTGATCAGCGCGCGCCTCTCCACGCTTCAGGAGAGAGGGGTGCTTATGCCCCTCTCTCTACCCACGAAAGAGGGCAGGTAACATTAACCAATTTCCTGAAAGCGGGAGGTGCTAGCCATGCGTAAGCTCCGAATGAACCTCTACCACTTGCTGGTGCTTCTGGAGCCGGTCATGGCACCAACTACCAGGCAGGGAGAGACTGCGCGCATGTGCAAGGAGATCATGCAGCGCTACAACTTGGGCAAAGAGGACCTGCCACGCCTAAGGCAGGCACTCGCCGCAGGGAATTTTAGACTAACTAGAGGTGCACAACTATGAGCGCGGGTATAAAACCATTAACCACCTGGATAACTCGCGAAATCACTGCGGTAAAACCGGGTAGGACGCCGGATATTTGTCCAGCCTGTGCTCCACCAAAAGCTGCAAGGAGAGGTCCCCAATACTACGACCGCCTCGAGCTGCCAATTTTGCGAAAGGAGCGCTACGGGAAAGACTACGTAGTTAGGTGCTGCCCACGCTGTGGCAGGTGCTTCTACTATGATAATCAGAATAAGCGCTTTATTGAGCTTAGTTTTTCGTTTGAATGCTTTTTCGATTCAACCAACTCAAAGGGGGTGATAGCATGAGGGAGGAAACTATGGGCATAATTGTTAAGGGTCCGGCGCCAAGCCTCACCAAGCTAAAGCTCATGATTGAGGGCTTCGCGGATATCCAATTGATCTACACCAGGCGCAGCAGCTCAAAGCTATGGATCACCTCACGGAGACCGCAGCAACGCAGGAGACCGCCGTCAAAGCGACGCGAACCTAAGCAGCCGGAGGACGACGTTTACATCGGCGGCGAGATTTACCCGAGGCAAGAAATTGAGCGTATAGCCTCAGAATGGCAGCGCAATTACATCATTGCGTGAGGTGGTGAGCATGCAGAGGGAACCTCTTATTATTCCGAAAAAGTGTAATGGCTGCAAATTTAGCCCTAAAAAGGCAGGTCCTAGGCGAAAATGTGAATTCGCACCAGAGGGTTGTGAGAATGTTAATAAAATTCGCAAAAATCAGGATTGATTTACGCCGCTGTCCTGGCAGGTTCAGCATGCAGGATAAGCGCTGCGAAGGTTGTGGCGAGGTCATGGACCCAAGCACGTCATGCCACGAAGCTTTTATCAGCGAGGTAAAGCGCTGGTGGCGAGCGTTGCGCAGCATACCTTACAGCTAGGCAAAGTGCAAAACGCAAAGCGATGCACACTAAATATATTTTAGTTGTCACTGCATCGCGCGCGTAGTCTGGGAAGCGGCGGGCAGAAATACGTGGTTTGCAGACAAACCCTTTAGAATATTTTTAGTACCGAAGTGTCAACTGACACCTGCCATCTTAAGCGGAAAATATATATTTTTTAGAGATACTGCGTGCGGTGAATTCGTCCCTGTTATGCGTGGGTGAGAGAACAAATTTTCATACAAGGTTATCGAACAACCGAATGCCGAACGGTAAACGGCAAACGGCAATTTCAGAGAAAAATTTTTTCTATATATACCGCGCGCGTGTGCGCGGTCTGGGAAGCGAGCGGCAAAAAATGCGCGATTGCAGACAACCCTTTTAGAGCATTTTGGCGCCGAGGTTCGCTATGACTCGCTTGCCGGACTCGAGTCCGAACTGACAACTGACTCAAATGATTTATTTCAGAAACATATGTACCTCGTTGATTTTATTTTGTTTCATATGTGGCTCATGTGAGCCACCTTCCCGCGTGGGGAGGTGAGATCGTGAATGCTGCAGAAGCTTAAAAGGGTGCTCAGGGACAACCGCGCACAGCTCGGCACTGGCACGGCTATCGCTGTCATCATCCTGATTGCAGCGATCATGATCGGCGCTCTGATCATGACGAAGATGGGCGGCAAGGTCAAGGAGGAGATCAACAAGACCGGCGACACCCAGGCGCTGCAGAACGTCCAGGACGTCGAGGACACCGGCTGGTCTGCCCTGACCATGCTGGCGCTCTCGGGTTTCGTGGGTGCTGCGGTGGTCATCCTAGCGCTGCTCATGGGCCTCATAAGTGGGCGTAGAGGCGGAGGAGGCTATTAAATTTCTTTTTTATTTTTTATTTTAAAACCAAAAATTAGGGAAAGAAAGGAAAAAGGTGATAAAAATGGCCATACTAAAAAAATACGTTGTATTCACGATTGCGGTTTGGATGGCGTTCAACCTCGTGAATATGACGCTGGTATTTCCGGTTGAAAGACAGGTTCCCTATGATCCGCTTAGTTCTAGTCAGGCCCAGGCAAAAATCGAAGAACTAAAAGTACATTTCGAAAATAAAGATAATCTAGTTGATTGGTTCGCGCTTGCGGTATTCACGGTTCGAGAAGGGCTTTCCCTAGTCCTGTCGATGGTCCTTTCTTTATTCACGATATACAGAGACATTATGATCGCTTTCGGCATACCAGAGGAAATTGCAAACCTGTTTCAGTTAGGTATTAACACAGTTCTTCTTTTCGAAATTGGCATAATGCTACTTAAGAGGGGGTAAACCATGAAAACCACAACGAAACGTCTATTTTATATTTTTATAGTGTTATTAGCGCTTTACGTTGTGGAAACAGCCCTATTTGGGAGCTACTTGGAAAGTGGTGGATTCATAGCTCAAGATTTAATCAGTCATGGCCTACTATTATATACAATCTTTATGCTTTCACTAATTCCGCAAGTTTATCTAGTAATTAGGTTGTGGGAGAAGGCAGGTATTGTTATACTACTTTATGGCATCACTATTTTGTTCCCGGTTGTGCTTCATAATGCTTTTCTGATAAACAAGTACGCCCTAGCCCCCTGGATGAGTGAACATGTCCCAGTATTCTTCACCTAGGCTTTGCGGATTACGATCTCGCCATTCTCCTCATAGAAAACAATCATATCGCCTTCCTGGACACCGAGCTTTTCACGGACCTTCTCAATGAGGGTTATCTGGTGGCGAGTCGTAACCTTCGATGTGCCCAAAATGCCCATATACATGCTTATTCTTACATCTCGTATAAATACTTTTCTCAGTGACAGTAAGATTTATATAGTAAGATTGATAAGAACAATACTACAAATACGATAATAAGGAGGTGGTGAGTGTGAGCTTTGTAGTTAAGTGCGATCTGTGTGGCAAGGCCACCAACAACGGGGGGAAGTTTTTCATGGTGCAGTTAAGCGAATACGCCCCCGTGGAAGACAACATAAAAATGAGCAAGGAGGATGCCCATTACGTCAGTTCTGCCGACCTGTGCGAGGACTGCATAGAGAAAGCGCTGAACGGCGAGTTGCTCTCCAAGCTGCGAGAGAGCGCTGAGGAGGGGGCTGCGTAAAAATGTACCTGCGCCTCTACCTTCCCCTTGATTGTGCTGACATTCATGCAACTCTGGACTCTGAGAAAGTGACCGCAAAGATGAACAATGACACATTGGTTCTTACTTTCGACAGCGGCTTACAGCTCGAGCTGTCTAAGAAATTGACTGAGCTATTAAAGCAGGCGTTAGCAGATAGCAACATCCAGGGAGATTGAAGCGATGAGCATAGCTATATGCGACCCCCCGCGGGTTATTGATCCCACGAGGGACAGGTATGCCTATGAGAGGGCCCTTGAGGCCCTGAGGGGGGACGCCTCAATCCAGCAGCGGAATAAGCAGCTGATAGAGGCGTTTATTACCAAGAGGACCTCTCAGGAGATAGGCTATTCCCGCCTGGCGACGTATGTCAAGTTTCTGAGGCAGGCTTCACTGTGGCTAGACGATGACTTTGAGAACGCCACCCGCGAAGATATAGAGCGCCTGATTCTCCTAGCAAAGCAAAAGGAGGAATGGACCTCCGAATATACTTTGATTACCTTCAAGGCAGTACTCAAGAAGTTCTATCAGTGGCTCCGGGGCTATGAAGAGGATTACCCGCCAGAGGTCAAGTGGCTTAAGACCACTATAAAGATTGGCAGCCAGATTATCCCCGAGGACCTGCTGACGGAGCAGGAAGTTATAGCGCTGATAAACGCGTGCCCGCATCCTCGGGACAAAGCCATCATCGCGGTGCTCTATGACATAGGTCCGCGACCTGGGGAACTCTTGAGGCTCCGCGTGAAAGACGTTTTCATCGACCACTCGACAGGGGTGCCAACAGTCGTGTTCACCCTTCGAGGCAAGACTGGCATGAGGCGGGTGCGTGGCTTCTTCTCTGCTCCCTACGTGATCCAGTGGAAGAAGTACCTGCCTGACGAGCCGAATCACCCCTTCTGGCCGGTTCATGAGGGCGGCGGGTATCTGAGGCTCCCCGGGCTGCACAAGCTGCTGAAGACCGCGAGGAAGAGGGCGCGCATGAAAAAGAGGATTTATCCCTACCTATTCCGTCATACCCGTGCCACCATCTACGCCTCGGTGATGACGGAGGCGCAGATGTGCGAGTATTTCGGCTGGGTGCAGGGGAGCAGAATGCCAGCGGTCTATGTGCACCTGAGCGGGAGAGACGTTGACGACCGGCTCCTTGAGTTCTACAACCTCAAAAAGGATCGCAAAGCGATGGAGGAGAACAAGCCCTGGCAGTGCACGGTATGCGGCGCAGTGAATCCCGCGCACATGGACACCTGCTACAACTGCATGAAGCTTAGACCGAGCTCGAGCTGCTCCAAGAACGTTTTAGAGGTGGTAAAGCAGGATAAAGAAGCAGCCGAGAATCTTCAGAAACTCATGGCACGGTGGGGACTTGACGATCCAGCGGAGGCTTTGTTAAGGCTAGTCAAGGAGTACCCAATTTCCTGAGCGCTATTTTTCTTTTTTTTACCTCTGAACTTTGAGGAGCAGGCTATCCCCCTGATTACGCTATTTCTCAATCTGTCACAATTTTATTTTCATGAATAAAATTATATGTCTACTCTAGCAAAATCATATTTTTCTAATATGCTGTCTATACTTGACAAATAGTGATTGTACAATGCACGAAAGGAGTCTGATTTGTTAGTTACTCTTAAATTTTTGAGTTTTAAATATTTTTTTGGCATATCAATTATCTCAAACGGTACATCATACTTATCTTTTATTTTTTTGGCGAGTTCTACATGGCCAAGTGAGCGGATAAAATCGTCTCCTACATTCCCCAAAGTGATGTAAAGGTAAAGATATTTTTTAGCATTCAGTAAATGCATTAATACAGAATTATACATTTTGTGTTTTAGGTGACTGCCGTCAATGGCCTTTTCTCTGCTAGTTTCTAGAACGAGTAACTCTTTTTTCTCATCATTCCAGAGTACACCATCCAGCTCATGAGTTTCAAATGGTTTTTTCAGCGAGGCGTTAATATATTTAGTGGTAAAATTGTATTTCATCCCTAACATCATAACAAGATAAGCGTTAAATATGGTCTCGATAAGATCACCCCCTCTTTTTCTAGTATTTGTAGACCTATTACTGGGGATAGGAGGATTCTCTACATCTTCTAATTCGTGTATCATAGTATTTTCTTCTGCTAGGGCTTCATCCATTCCACTAGGCGAGAAAAAGAATTTGAAAATTTTGGGTGGAGCGTTTATTACACATGTAAAACCCCCAAGGATCTTCCCAAAATTTTCATTCTCTTTCAGTTTATCCACAAACCATTTTTTTAATTTTGATTTACAACTTCTACAACCGTCCACACCACCATAAGGTATTTCTGGGAAATCTATTTCTTCTCCAAAGCTTTTTATTATTCCGTGATTATATTTAAACCAGTTTATCACCGGACAGGTTAGACAGGACATATTACCAGTGGGGGTCTTAAAGAAAATATCTTCACTGTAATGTGAAAGATTATGATTATGGTTCAATCTGAATCTGTTTCCATGGGTACTAAGGAATAGAGTTTTCTTTGGGTTTACTTTAACAAAGTAGAAAGTACCATCTCTATCTGTTTTACTATAAAACCATGCAAGGAAAATACCTAAGCCGATCTCTTTAAATATTTTATCCTTAAGGAGTTTATATTCCCCATCAGTATGTTTTATGATATTCTCGGACACGAGAAGCCTTGTAAAATCTTCTAAAGTGATAGGGGTAGGACGATTACATTTAAAAACAAGATCCACGGAGATCACTCCAACACAATATCTAGAGGTTTGGCTTTCTTCATCTCTTCTAGACTATATACAATCTCTAATAAATCGTTTAAAGAGTAATATCCATACTTATCACACACTAAGTCTATTATCTTCTGCTCCTCCGGAGGAAAATCAATTTTAATTCGTGGTCTATACCCCTCCATGTAGATATAGTAAGAAGAAAACTCTTCGGGTCTCCCAATATCGGTTTCTACAATCTCATACCCCTGCATTTCTCTGAGGGTATCGATTATTTCTCTTGAAAATGGTCCATAATGATAATAATAATACTTGGTCCCTGTTATTGATCTTCCTATTCCATACTTTTTTCCTTTCTTTGCTATATAATCTATCAGGAACAGAAGTTTTACTAACTTTGTACGGGTGAGATTGGGGCCAAGTTTTTTAACCAGATAGTAAATCACCATCTGGAGTTTTCTCTTAGACATTTTACTCTCACCTCCTCTCTGTTCAATTATTTAAAAAATCTATATATATTTTTTTGCCCATATCCGTTCACCAGTATTTTACATTTTTTGCGACGGTTACGTTATTTGAACAATTTCAACGTGTTTTCAATTTTGGAGTCACTTTATAAACTTTTATTTGAATAATATGAATATGAATTTTTCTGTTTAAGCACGTAAAACGCTTTTAGACTTTCCTTAAAACCAGCTCACCGCGGTCTATGATCCATTTAACCCTATCACCCTTCTGGATGCCTACTGCCTGAGCGAGCACACGAGGCAAAGCCACCTTTAGCTGCCCCTTAACCTCATGCACCTTGTAGGTTTTTTGTTCTGCCATAAGGATAACCATAAGATTATTAGCTATTAAATGCCAATGTTTTTATATCAGAAAAGGGTATTTTTCCTTAAGGCTTTTGTGCTGGCTTGGGTGCGCCCCTCCCCGGCGCTTCACGATTGCTTACTGAGGTACTCCCCCAGCGCCGTAAAGCTCTTTTTCCAGTCGGATATTGCCAGCACTTCCTCAAAGCTCATCTCCGCAAAGGTGCGCGTTTCGCCTTCTGGTATGAAAATGGTATCGTACCAGTACTCGGAGCTTCCCCTTTGCTTTTCTGCAATCCTCCCGCACACCTCACCCTTGAAGAGCCTTATCTCTCCGCTCTGGGTGCGCAGTCCCACGACGGAGCGGAAGCATGCCTCTCTTCTCGCCTCGCCTTCAAGGAGTCTGAGCAGGTGTTTCGCAGAGAGAGTGCGCTGCACATAGCCCGTGATTGTGCCCGGGAAACCGCGCAGCGCTGGAATGATTAAGCCCGAGTCTTCAGCAATCGCAGGCAAAAGCGTGGCTCGCTTCAGCGCGTCTTCCACCACAGCTTCACTGCTCTCTGCCTGCACCTCCCTGAACTCAGGCGTAACCCTCTCAAGAGCTATGCCGTAGCGCCTCAGCAGCCTTTCAGCTATGCGGAACTTAAAGCGATTGGTGGTGTAGAAGTACAGACGCATCTACAGCACGCCCGCCTTCATGTACATCGCTGCGCCCGTCACAACCGCGAGCACGTAGAAGGCGATGCCGAGGCTACCCAGCACCATGTGGACTATCTCGTTCCTTCCTATCCTCTCCGTAAAAATCCTCCCTCTCATAACAATTCCATACACAAGCGTCAGAGTGAGGAGGATGGTCGAGGCGGTTATTGAGATAACGTGGGGCACAAGGAGGCCTGTTGCGCGGAATGCTTCTCTCCCGCCAGCGACCTCCAGGGCGAGATTTTTCTCATACCCGTAGTAGATACCCAGAGCCAGCAAAAATAGGGAGTAGGCGGTATACACCATCACGGAATGCCTCGACTTCTCGCTGCTTGGCAGAGACTTAGCCTTTCTGTAGCCCTCTACAGCACCTGCGAGGAAGAGGATCATTCCTACTGCGAGGATGTACGGGTGGTAGAGCATGCAGGTAAATTAAATGAGGGGATATAAATTTTTATCGCCTGTTAATAAGCTCTTCTGCCTCTTTCTTTATCTTCTCAAGCTTCTTTTTGGGCAGTTCTGTCACGAGTCTAGTGTATGCCCTATCCGCTGCAAGCAGGTCTTTGGCGAGTATTAGCTTCGCCTTCACCAGCTTCTGAAGCACATGCGAGTCCACAGAGGGCAGAGATGTAACCGGGTAAAGCTTCTTTTTCTCTATGAGCTCACAGAGGCTCCTACCACGAGGCGAGCGCCATGTGATGAGCTTCATTCCTCTGCACTTCGCGAACCTTTTTGCGTCATTCGAGACCTTTGTGTTGGTAACCAGCCATACCTCGTCAAAGGAACCATTCACCTCAGCTAAATCAATGTAGCGCATGTAGGTGTAGAGCGCAGCCTTGAGATTGGTGTAGATCCCCGGAGCGTTGTGGTACTTGCACTCTATGAGTGCACGTCTCCTTTCCCCGCTTTTCGGCTCAGCAATTATGTCAATCTCATGCTTGACACATTTCCCGGCCAGTTTTCGCCCAACCACTGTGGCATAGCCATAGTGCTCCAATATCTCCGCGAAGTATGTCTCAAAGGCGAAACCCGCAGGACCTAGGCGCATTATCGCATGCTTCAAATCGTAGCGCATGCCCGCTTTGCGCTCCTCCTTTCTGAGCAGGCTTTTTACTATCTTCAGAATCTCACCCGTAGAGATGCCGTCGTAGAGCTTAGCATCCACCTCGGTGAGGATTCTCTCCCTCACCTCCCTGCTCGCCCCAGCGCGTCTTAAGGTGCGCTCTATCTTGCGGGGATCAAACTTCTCCCTCTTCCCCGAAGCTTTGGTTACGTAGATCGTCATCTTCACCCTTAACCTACTTCTCACATTCGCACGGCACAGAGTTGCAGTAGCGACACTTCCCGGGATACTTCTTTCTCAGGGCTTCCTCCACGTCGATGCCCGCGAGGTTGGCGTAGCTGGTCACCCATGCAATGACGTCTGCGATCTCCTCCTCTATCCCCTCGCGGTCCCGCCTGCGGTGTGCCTCGAGAAGCTCGCCCACCTCCTCCACCAGCCAGAGCAGCGTCGCGTCTTCACCACGCTTTCTATCCTTTTCGAGGTAGAGCCTGCGTATGAGGGACTGGAATTCAGCGACCTCCATGGGGTTAAGTAGCTCCCGTGAAATTTAACTCTTTTGTTAAATCTTTTATGAATCTGTCAAGACGTTAAGATAGGCGATTTTAAACATGAAGTGCACCTTCTGCTCCAATGAGGCTGCTGGCTTAATAACCGAGTTTAGGCTCAATCTGTGCCCCAAGCACATGCGCCGCTTCCAGAAGTTTCTGGAGATTAAGCGCGAGGCGGAGACGGAGCTTCTCGAGGATATGCGCGTTCTTGAACGCTTAGTGAAGCTCAACCCTCGCCTGGTTACCTGCCCTGGCTGTGGCTCCTCCAGCATTGAGATACACCACTGGGAGAAGCAGGGTAAGAAGAATGTTCCTGTCTTCAAGTGCAGGAGCTGCGATTTTATGGGTTAGCATACCCATTTTTCCTTCTTTTATGGAAAATATATAAAGCACCTCACCCTAATACAGTAGGGAGATACCTTGCAGGGGGAAGAAGTTGAGGTAACGAGGGCTGAGAAGATTCTTGCCGCAGCCTTTGTGCTCTTCCTGCTCATAGGCGGGGTGCGCGTGCTCGGGGAGCTGAGAGAGATCCCCGCAAAGCCTTTAATGGGGGCTTATGAGGCACGCTACGGGATACCTGAGCTTGAGCGAAACCTATCTGAACTCAGCATTGAGGTGCAAAGCTTAGAGGAGACATATCGCCGCGCTCAGGAGGAGCACCTCAGGGCAAAAGAGGAGTACCTCTTTAAACGCGAAGAGTACCGCACTCGCATGGAGGAAGGCTCTCTCGACGAGAAGCTAAGACAGGAGTACGAGCAGGCGAGGCAGAGCTATGAGACAGCGCTCAGAAATCGCGACGTCGCCAAAGAGAAGCTTGAGGCAGCGAGGCAGAGCCTTGAGGCGCTGAAAAAGGAGCTTTTTCAGCGGAGGGAAGAGGCAAGTAGGGATTACAGAGCTGCAATGCGTGTCTACGAACTCAGGGTGCTTGTGCTCCGCCTTGGCTTTGCTCTACCTCTATTTATCGCCTCCATATATGCAGCGCAGCGCGCGAGGCAGAGGCGTAGCAGGTATGCCATACACGCCAACTCATTCATGGCATTCTCCATTCTGCTTCTGTTTTACATGCTTATTGAGTTCACCTGGCGCTCCTTCCACGTAATAGGTGTCTCCGCTATAGGCGCTCTGGCTACTGGCGTAGCCCTCGCCTATCTGAAGAAGGAGTACCTCAGCCCTGAGCGCCAGGCTAAGACGAGGCTCTCTCAGAGGCGCTGCCCCTACTGCAGCTTCCCCTTTGAGAGCGGCGATGCATACTGTATAAACTGCGGGCAGCGCTTGGTAGAAACCTGTGAGAAGTGCGGTGCACAGCGCAGTAGATTCGCTAACTACTGCCACAACTGCGGCGCTAGAGTTAAGATTTAGAGGTCGAGTGCAATGCCCACGCTAAAGGAGATTGTAGATGCCCACATCGCAAGAGTGCCCTACCTCAGCGAGTTAGCTTCACGCTGCCTTGCCACGGAGCGCTGGGGTGGGAGCGTTGTTTGCATGCTCGTGGATGCTGCCATCACCTCTACCGGGGTTAATTACTTCACTGTGGTGGTGCCCCGGGTTGAGGAGTTCAGGCGCAGATTCGTTTCCACCGGCGAAATAGTAAGCGTGGAGGACCTTGCTTCGGCTAAGCTTGAGAAGCTGTTTGAGATTTGGGGAAACAGGCGAAGCTGGAAAGCTGCGCAAGGTATCGCAGCCCACCTGGCAAAGCTTAAGAAACAGCATCATATAGACGACCGCCAGGCTTTAAGAAGGTGGGCGAGGCAGGCGAAGCTTGAAGAGTGGCGCAACGATGCCATAGGCAGGGTTAAAGGCGTGGGGATAAACACCTTCCAGTACCTGCGCATGATGGGTGGAATAGACACGACTATGCCCGACAAGATTGTGAAGCGGGTTATCAATCGCATACTCGCCGAGGCTGGCGAAGCCAAAGTGGAAGAGGACCTCACTTTTATAGCAAAGGTTCATGAGATTGCGAAGACAACGCAGCGCAGGGCGATAGAGCTGTGCTTCTTAGCCTGGCTGGTGCAGTACGAAAGCAGCGGGTTGATAGAGAGGTACGCCGAGATTATGAGGAGAATTTGAGGCTACGCCCTGCGAGCGGCGAGCTGGCTGAGACGCTTTATGCGAGCCACCATATTCGGGTGGGTGCTGAACATCTCCATCAGCCTGTCTGCAGAGTTCAGGCGCACCTGCTTGCTGCTCAGCGCAAGAAGCTCATTTGCATCGATGCTCCCGTTCATGTCCACATCCACTTGCCTCAGCTCGCGAATCTCGTGGTACGCTCTCGCGGGGTCGTTGGCAAAGAAGGCTTTGTATCCCTGCATCTGCCTCAGGGTTTCCCTATCCACACGGGCGCTGCCGTAGACCAGCTTGTACAGCGCACTCGCTAAGGCGTGCGGTGGGTTGCCCAGCTTCACGCTGCCCTCGTCGGCGTAGTACTCGCGAATCCTTGAGCCGTAGAGCACCAGCAGGTTGGTTATGAAGTAGAGCACAAAGGCGGCGATGCCCAGAACCACGGTGTTGCCCCGGTTCCTGCCACCGCCCCACATGAAGCTCCAGGCGAGGTACCAGAGCACCATGGGCACGACGCTTAGCGCAGTAATCACCGTAACATCCCTGTTCTTCAGGTGGGAAATCTCGTGCCCGAGCACCGCGCGAAGCTCCTCCTCGCTCAGAAAGTGCAGAAGCTGCTCAGTAACGCACACCCTGCCATCGCTTTTCCAGCGCCCGAAGGCGAAGGCGTTGGGTATCGGAAGACGGGAGATTCCCACCTTCGGCTTGGGGATGCCCGCGCGCCTCGCTAACTCGGCGACGATGCTGTGCAGCTTCGGCGCTTCAGCCTCACTTACATAGCGCACACCCATGCTCATCTCAACTATTTTTGGTGAAATCATGTACTGGATGAGAAGCATCACCGCGGCGATGCCACCGTAAACTGCAAAGCTCTGAATTCCAAGGCTACTCGCTGCTACCACTATCACCGCGTATACAATCGCGAACATCACCGCAAGCAGGAGGTACATCCTAATCTGAAGCCACATCTTTGCTATTCTCCTCTCTTCCACTGTTTACGCAAAGGCGTGAGCGCTAACATCTATATTACGTAAGTGAATATGTAGGCAACCACCAGATAGATGAATGTCCCTACGAGAATCCAGTAGAGCCAGCCTCCGCCGTGCATGCCGCATCCAGCGTGGGAGGTGTGGGAATGCTCTTCCTTGCCATGCTCGTGCTTTTCCTCTTCTCCTTCCTTCTTCTCGTGCGTGCCACAACAGTTCATTTTTACATCTCCCGTAAAGATGTTGGCACTTGGGTAGAAATAGTTTGTTGTTGCAGAAAGTAAAATAAGCTGGGTGGGGGTTTTCAGTTTGAAAGTCACTCAGATAACAATAGCCGTCTCTCTATGCTTAAGATATGTTTTATAGCTCTTATAGATTCCAACATGATTAGCTATTTTTTTAATCTGAGTAGAAAAGGTTTTTAAGAAATGAGTCTGCCAATATTTGTGGAGGAGAGTTAATAATGAGTTTCTGGATATTTGAGAAAAAGGGTGTAGGAGATGAGGATATGGGGGAAGAATATATAAACCTTTATAAGATAGAAGTTTAAATAATATCTGATTTTCTAAGAAGAAGGGGGATTAAAAATGAGACGTGCTGCGGCGCTTGTATTGGCAGTTTTGTTTATTTTAAGTGTGGGTTGCCAAAAGAAGCCCGTTGATGTAGACCTCGACGTAAAATTGGGGTTTATAGATGTACCTGTCATTGCAAACGATATGGGAACGAGGGACACCAAGGAGTTGAGAGTGATTGTAGAAAATAACGAAAATAGGGTTGTGGAAGGATTAACAGTGGCAGTTATTCACGCTATTCCAAACTTCCAAGTGACTCCTACTAGAGCTAAAGTAATACCCTTAGGTCCCAAAGGTTCTTCAAAAAATAGTCCAGCGGTCTTTACATTAAAGACTCTGGGAACCCCACCAGGAAAATACAGCTTTACCGTTGTGGTTGAGTATGGCGGAGTGATCGTAAAGTCCAAAGAGGTAAAAATCGATGTAAAATGACTTCATTACAATAATCCTTGTATCACCGAAAACCTTAAAAACTTTTATTTGTGATGCACCCGTCCACGTCGAAACAGACGCACGCGTTGTGACTGACAGGAGGGGGTCACGGTTATTCAAACCATCCTGAATGCTCTAGTGCCTATGGTGGATGAAAGATAATTTCAGAAATATTTTAAAAAATCCGTAGAACCTGGAAAAGTATGCCGGGGGCGGGCTTCGAACCCGCGGCTTCCACGTATCCCAGGAGTGCCCACGTGAGGCGGAGCCTCTCCCTATGAGCGTGGCACTCTAACCAGGCTGAGTTACCCCGGCAAAAGAGAGCAATGCCTTAACTACTTAAACCTTATTGTAGGTGGCGGAATAAATATATCAGGCGCTGTGGAAGACGATAGTGAGAGATAAGATGGGAGCAGCAGACGTTGAATCAGTCCTTAAAAAGCTGGAAGCCCTGTCCAATCCTGAAGCAGCGGAAGGAATGGCAAGATTTGGGATTACCCCTAAGAAAACCTACGGAGTGGCGATTCCGAACCTGAGAAAGCTTGCCAAGGAGATAGGGCGAGACCATTCCTTGGCTCAGCAACTCTGGGCGCTGGGGATACGTGAAACTATGATACTTACGAGTATGATAGACGACCCGGAGGCAGTTACTGAGGAGCAGATGGAGCGCTGGGTAGCTGAGTTCGACTACTGGGAAATCTGCGACCAGTGCTGTGCAAATCTCTTTGAAAAGACCAGATTTGCCTATCAAAAGGCGGTTGAGTGGAGTTCTAGGGAGGAGGAATTTGTCAAGAGGGCTGGCTTTGTGCTGATGGCTCGCCTTGCTGTAAGCGATAAAAAGGCAGGTGATGAGCAATTTGAGAGATTCTTCCCCATCATACAGAGGGAAGCCACAGACAATAGAAATTACGTTAAGAAAGCTGTTAACTGGGCGTTGAGGCAGATAGGAAAGCGAAGCCCAAGCCTAAACAGCAAGGCGATTGAAGTTGCCAGAGAGATACAAAAAATCGACTCACGCAGCGCCAGGTGGATAGCCTCTGATGCGCTCAGAGAGCTAACCAGCGAAGCAGTTCAGAGAAGGTTAAAAAGCAAAAAATAAAAGCTAGGTCAGCACTTCTCGCCACAGGTCTTTATTTTTAGCACTGAGTAGAGAGGGCATACGCCGGCGATTCCGGTTACCAGCAGCACAAGCCCCACGAGAAGTGCAACCTTCGGGTAGGGTATCTTCTCAAGTCCGCCCAGGGCGAGAAGTGCTATGCCGAGCAGAAGCCTAACAGCCCTGTCCACAGTTCCCTCGTTCCTTTCCATGCAAACCACCTCCTGTTAGCCAACTTTATGTATATCATTCGATAACTTTATATTATTTTCCCATGAAAATTAAGCAAATTGTCTACAAATTGTAGGCAAAGTAAAATATAACCCTCAAAAGTGGTGGAGAGTATGGATGAAAAGGACTTCCAGATTTACCAGATTCTGCAAAAAGATGGCAGAGCCAAACTGACCGAGATAGCCCGTAAGCTTGGCTTAACACATCCCTCAGTTAAGGAGAGGCTGGACAAGTTGCTCAGAAAGCGAGAGATTGCTGTCAAGGCTCTGCTGAACATAAAAGAGCTCAACTTCAAGTCAGCGGTGGTGAACCTCCAGGTTGAGAGCATGGAGCATGCGATGAAGCTAGCGGACATGTTCGCCTCCTGCCCGAGAATTGCCTTTGTTGTAGTCACAACTGGCAAGTACAACCTGAGCATGGTAATAATAGCGGAGAGCACCTCCCTGCTCGAGTCGACGGTGGAGAACAGTATAAGGCCGCTGAAGAATGTACTGAGCATGGAGGTCTCAATAGGCGAGGCTCCTGTGTATCCCACCTTTATGGAGGTGAAGGTCTCGCCGAACAGGGAGACCGCACCCTGCGGTAAGCGCTGCCCTGAGTGCTACCTTTACGAGAGGAAGTGCCTGGGCTGCCCTGCTACAGTTTACTATAAGGGGATGGGGAGGTGACTACTCCTCCGCCTTCTTAAGCTCTTCTATCGCCTTCGCATCTTCCAGCGTTGTGATGTCGCCTATCTCCTTGCCCTCTTCGAGAGCGCGCATAATGCGGCGCATTATTTTGCCAGAGCGCGTCTTTGGCAGCATGCTCACAAAGTGGATTTCATCCGGCTTGGCTATTGGCCCTATTTCAGTAGCCACGTGCCTTCTCAGCTCCTCCTTAAGCTCAGGTGTTGGCTTAATCCCTTCGCGAAGAACCACGAATGCCACAATCGCCTGGCCTTTAATCTCATGGGGCTTGCCAACTACCGCTGCCTCTGCCACGCTCTCGTGGCTCACCAAAGCGCTTTCAAGCTCAGCCGTGCCCAGCCTGTGCCCCGAGACGTTGATCACGTCATCTATCCTGCCCATAATCCAGAAGTCGCCCTCCTCGTCAATGCGCGCGCCATCGCCGGTGAGGTAGATGTTGGGGTAGGTTCCGAAGTAAGTGTTCACGTAACGCTCGGGATTGCCCCATAGGGTGCGCAGCATCGCAGGCCAGGGCTTTGTGATAACCAGGTAACCTCCCTGGTTGGGCTTAGCCTCTTCGCCCTTCTCGTCCACCACCTGAGCAAAAACGCCCGGGAAGGGCTTGCACGCTGAGCCCGGTTTCAGCGTACTCACTCCAGGGAGTGGGGTTATCATTATCATGCCCGTCTCAGTCTGCCACCAGGTGTCGACGATGGGGCAGCGCTTGCCCCCAATAACCTCATAATACCACAGCCACGCCCTTGGATTTATGGGCTCGCCCACAGTGCCCAGAAGGCGCAGTGTGCTCAAATCGTGCTTCTTCACCCATTCCTCGCCGAGCTTCATGAAGAAGCGTATCGCAGTCGGAGCTGTGTAGAAGATGGTTACGCCATAGCGCTCTATAATCTCCCAGAAGCGATCCGGCTTGGGGTAGTCCGGCGCGCCCTCGTACATCACCACCGTCGCGCCGTTGGAAAGCGGGCCATAGACGACATAGCTATGCCCTGTTATCCAGCCTATGTCTGCGGTGCACCAGAATATATCATCATCCTTCAGGTCGAAAATCCACTTGGTTGTTAAGTGGGTGCCCACGTTGTAGCCGCCGTGGACATGAAGCACGCCCTTGGGCTTGCCTGTTGTGCCGGAGGTGTAGAGGATGAAGAGGGGGTGCTCGCTCTCAACGGGCACAGCCTCGCATTTTGCATCCACCAGATACTGAAGGTCATGCCACCAGAAGTCTCTGCCCTTGCGCATGCTAACCTCATTTCCCGCGCGTTTGAGCACCACCACCTTCTCAACGCAGGGCGCTTCCTTCAGAGCCTCATCCACATTATCCTTGAGGGGGATTACCTTACCCCGGCGGTACGCTCCGTCCTGAGTTACAACCACTTTTGCCTTGCAGTCGTTTATCCTGTCGGCGAGCGCCTTTGCGGAGAAGCCGCCAAACACAACGCTGTGCACCGCGCCTATACGGGCACACGCAAGCATCGCTATGGGAAGCTCAGGCACCATGCCCATGTAGATGGTAACCCTGTCGCCTTTGCCCACGCCGAGCTTTTTCAGCGCATTTGCAAAGCGGTTAACTCGACGGAAAAGCTCAAAGTAGGTGAGCACCCTTCTATCTCCCGGCTCCCCCTCCCAGATTATCGCCGCCTTGTTCTTTCTCCAGCTCTTAACGTGCCTGTCCAGGCAGTTGTAGGTTATGTTTATCTCTCCACCAACGAACCACTTGTAGAAGGGCGCTTCGCTCTCGTCCAGCACCTGCTCCCAGCGCTTGAACCAGTGAAGCTCCTCAGCGGCACGTTCCCAGAAGGCTTCATAATCCTTCGCAGCGTCTTCGTACACTTTCTCATCATTTACCCAGGCTTTTTCTGCAAACTCTTTTTTGGGAGGAAACTTTTTCACAACTCTAGTTAGAGACTCGATTTTCTCGCTATTACTCATTAAATACCCTCCACCTTTTCAAGCTGTCGCAACACATAATCGCGAATCTCCTTCGCTGGTGGAAGCTTCGCCACCAGCTTGCCCTGCCTTATCAGCGGGCGGAGCATGTTCTCCATAGTAGAGCCGCACTTCTCACAGCTCTGTTCTTTTACTTCCTTCGCAGGCACGCGCTTGCTATGCAGGCAGCGGGGACAGCGGAGTACCACCTTGGCGATACTGAACTTGCCCCGCTTCGCCGCGGGCTTACCATTAACCTCGACTATATCGAGAGCAAAGTCTATGGTTGCGGCGGCGCTTATGCTCGTGCCCACACCGAAGCCGTCAGCTAAGCTCAGCTCGCGAATGTTCTCCTCCTTAACGCCGCCAGAGATAAATATCTTCACATGTTTATATCCGCGAACGTCAAGTTCCCAGCGCACCTCCTCCAGTATTCTCTTCATGTTGCCCCGCCTCGAGCTGGGCGTATCCAGGCGCACGCCGTGGAGGTTCTCTATGGCTTCCGCTGCAAGCACCGCTTCCTGCTTCTCGTCGCAGTACGTATCGACCAGCGCAATGCGAGGTACGTCCTTCTCCACGACCTCGTCGAAGTAGCGCCACGCCTTAACCTGGTCGCCCACCGTAATTATAAGAGCATGTGGCATCGTTCCTCGAGCCTTCTCACCTATAATCTTCTCTGCCGCAATGCCTGAGAAGCCATCGCACCCGCCTATGTACGCGGCGCGGTCTATCATGGGCGCAATGGCGGGGTGCATCCTGCGAATCCCAAAGCTGAGCAGAATCTTATCCCCGGCGAGCTTCCTGAAACGCGCTGCCTTCGTGGCTATGCCAGAAGCCTGGCAGAGCAAGCCGAGAAGAGGCGTTTCAAGCACCGCAAATTCTTTGTAATCGCCTTCGATGCGCATCACCGGCTCAAGGGGATAGAAGATACTCCCCTCTGGCATGGCATAAACGTCGAGGTTGTAACCCTCGAGAAGGCGTGCCGCCTCCTCTATTCCAGCGAGTACCCCCCAAGCGTAGTTCGCCGGCAGAGAGCTTGCGGTTACCTCAGCGACGACGCGCTTGCTTATCCCCTTTTCTTCAAGCACGCGCTTGGTGTTGATAAAGTACACGTCGGTAGTCTTCCCCGCCTTTATGTCCTCTTCACTTGCAACATGGAACATGGTATCAAAGTTTAAGTACCGCAGGTATAAAGCTTTTTGCAGGTGGTGGCTTGAAGGTTGCCCTGATAGGTTGCGGCGCAATAGGCACAGTCCTTGCTAAGGCTATTGCAGAGGGCAGGGTAGAGGCGGAGCTTGTTTGTATTTTTGACCTGGACAGGGAGAAGGCGGTGCGGCTGAGCTCTCTATTCAGGAAAAAGCCCGACGTAGCGGCAAGCATCGAGGAAGTGCTCTCAAGCGAGGCAGAGCTGGTGATTGAGGCCGCCTCGGTGGCTGCGGCCAAAGCGCTGCTCATACCGGCGCTGAAAGCTGGAAAGGATGTGCTCCTCTTAAGCGTGGGTGCGCTTGCAGACGCAGGGTTTCTTGAGGAAGTGGAGAAGGCAGCCACACAGAAGCATAGAAGGGTTTACCTCCCCTCAGGCGCGGTAGGAGCCCTAGATGCACTGAAGTCAGCGAGAGAAGCTGAGCTGGAGGAGGTGAGGATTACCACCACAAAGCCGCCGCATGCTCTGGAGGGCGCACCCTACTTGGCTGAGAGGGGCATCTCCCTCAAGGGGCTGAAGGAGAGGAAGGTGGTATTCTCGGGCACAGCGAGAGAAGCTATAGCGGGATTTCCGGCGAATATTAATGTCGCCGTGGCTGTGAGCTTGGCAGGCATAGGCGTGGATAAGACAAGGGTTGAGATAGTTGCAGATCCCGAAGCAAAGAGGAATGTACACGAAGTTTATGCTCGCGGGAAATTCGGTGAACTCTACTTCAGGGTGGAGAACCTGCCTTCGCCTGAGAACCCAAAGACGAGCTATCTCGCGGCGCTCTCAGCCATAGCCACGCTGCGCAAGATCGCTTCGTCACTGCAGGTGGGCACCTAGCGTTTGTGAAGCCTTAGGCTCATGTCCAGCCACTCTGCGTGCGTGGTTATGTACCCCATGGAGATTACATGCGGGCAGAGCCTTGCGTAGCTCTCCAGGTTCTCGGGGGTTATCCCACCGGAGACCTCTATTATGGCATGGTAGCCGCGTTGCTCCACAAGTGTGAGCACCTGCTCCACCTCCTCAACGCTGAGGTTGTCCAGCATCACTATATCCGCGCCCGCCTCCAGCGCAACCTTTGCCTCCTCGACGCTGCCCACCTCTACCTCCACCTTCTTTGTGAAATTCACTTGCTTCGCACGCCTAATCGCTTCGCCAATGTCCACTAGCACTAGGTGGTTGTCCTTTATAAGCACTGCATCGTCCAAGCGAAAGCGGTGCGTATCTCCGCCGCCTATGGCTATTGCACGCTTCTCAAAGTACCTGAATCCTGGCGTAGTTTTTCTCGTGCCTGCGATTTTAACTCCGTAGCGCTGAGCTATAGCCACCATGCGCCTTGTGGCAGTTGCTATGCCGCTCATGCGCATGAGCAGGTTCAGCACCACGCGCTCCAGCATGAGTATCGCTCTGGCACTTCCTTCAATCTCAAGAATCACATCTCCGGGGTTAATATCTTCGCCATCCTCCTTCAGAGCCCTGCACCTTAAATTAAAGTGCTCCAGAAGTGCCTTCGCCTCCTCTATGCCCGCGACCACGCCCTGAGCCTTCGCCACAATCTCGGCGAGAGCCTTCACATCCTCGGGTAATACGCTGCTGGTGGTTATATCCTCATAGCCGAGATCCTCTTCGAGAAAGCGCATGAGTTCAGCCAGGCGAGGGTGCATGGGAATTTTTATATCTCGCGGAGTTTAAAAAGATATCATGCGCGCTCTGCTTGTAATAGACATGCTGAAGGACTTTGTGTACGAGGACGGAGCCCTGCCCGTGCCGGGGGCGAGAAAGCTTATAGAGCCAATAAATGCCAAGATCGCCGAGTTCCGCGCCAGGGGCGAGCCTGTGTTCTTCATCTGCGACTCTCATGACGAGGATGACGAGGAGTTCAGGGTGTGGGGGAGGCATGCAGTAGAGGGCACCCCCGGAGCGGAGGTGATAGATGAGCTTGACAAGCGCAGCGATGACGTGGTAATAAAGAAGAAGCGCTTCTCAGCCTTCTTCGGCACTCCCTTAGAGGAGGAGCTTAGGAAGCGTGGCGTCACCGAAGTTGTCTTAGCTGGCGTGCTCACCAACATATGCGTGCTCCACACCGCGGCGGATGCCGCAATGCGCGGCTTTCGCGTTGTGGTGTGCAGAGAATGCGTCGCCACCGTAGACGAAGCCACGCAGGAGTGGGCGCTTAAACACATGCGCGAGGTGCTGGGTGCAGAGATAGTATGAGCGTTGTAGGCGAGGATGAGGTAATTTCAGCGTTGAAGAAGGTTTTCAGCCTTCCCCAGGGGAGCAACCTGGTAGATGCGGGCATGGTGAAGCAGGTGGAGATATCTGGGGGAGAGGTGAAGGTAAAGCTGCAGCGTCCCCGCGACTGCGTGTGCGGCTATGCCTTTGTGCTTGCGGTGCTGGCAGAGAAGGAGATAAGGAAGCTGGAGGGTGTGGAGAAGGCAAGCGTGGAAGTGGTTCTTTAGGCTACATTGTTTCGAGATATGCGCTCACCGCCAGAAGGGCGACTACGAGAATATAAGCTTTGATGCTCCGTCTCACCTCTTCTGTTAGCTCTGCCTCGAAATCAGTGTTTAACCTGGGGAGCATAGCCTCGCCGATTTTTAACCCTATGCTTCCCGAGAGGATAATCGCCGGTAGCTCAGTAATCCCGTGGGAGTTCAGACGCGCGAAGTACTCTGCGGGCGAGTGGATAAAGAAGCCGAATAGGAAGCCGAGAACAGCGCCGTTGAGGAAGAGGATGAAAACAGGGAATATGAAGAGGGAGAGGTAGAACTTCAGCCTGTCATCTCTAATCTGGCCAAGCCTTCTATCCAGCCTTCTTAAAACTCTCAGGCTGGGGTCGCTTACTTCGCCCAGCCTGAGAAAAGCCATTGTAGTGAAGAATCCGCCGTAGGAGCAGAGAAGCGAGGCCATGAGGTTATTGAGGAGTATTGCCATGCTCGGGCTTCCTATCAGCTTTTCCTGAGCCTCAATTTTTGTTTTCAACAGGAGTAGAATTAGGGACTTGAGCTCAGGCGCAGCTACACTGATAAGTATAAAAAGAGCCACTCCTGCGAGAGCGCCGTAAATAAAAATCATGAAACTCCTCAGAATACTCCTCATGGGATTATATCTGATTTACAGCCTTTTAAGAGTGTTGAGCATTCCAACAATATTTTCAAAAAGTAGTTTAGGCTAAGGTTGTAATCCCGGTGGTTCTCGTGGCTATCGATGAGGCTACTCTGAAAGAGGTTGAAGAGCTTAAGAAGGACTGCATAGTTCTTGCGCACAACTATCAGATACCCGAGATTCAGGATGTGGCAGACTTCATTGGCGACTCGCTTGGCTTGTGCAGGGCGGCGCAGCGCGTTGATAAGCCATACATCCTCTTCTGCGGCGTTGACTTCATGGCAGAGAGTGCGGCGATGCTCAACCCCGACAAGACGGTACTCATGCCAGATCTCGAAGCGCACTGCCCCATGGCAGCGCAGCTACCGGCAAAGCTTGTGCGCGAGGCACGGGAGGAGCATCCCGACGCTGCTGTGGTGCTGTACATCAACACCCGTCTGGAGGCGAGGGCGGAGGCAGACGTGATATGCACCTCTGCAAATGCGGTGAAGATAGTCAAGGCTCTGCCTGAGAAAAAGATAATCTTTGGGCCAGACGCCAACCTGGCATGGCATGTGCAGCGCCATGTTAAGGACAAGGAGATAATCCCTGTGCCTGCGAAGGGGCACTGCATAACCCATCTCCTCTTCAAGCCTGAGCATGTGGAAAAGGCGAGGGAAGAGCATCCCGATGCGGAGGTACTCATTCACCCGGAGTGCACTCCCGAGGTTCAGCTCTTAGCGGACTACATATGCAGCACTGAGCAGATGGTTAAGCGAGCAAGGGAGAGCAGCGCCACTGAGTTCATAATAGGCACGGAGGTTGGCCTCATCTACCGCCTGCAGAAGGAGTTTCCGGATAAAAAATTCTACCCTCTTTACGAGAAGGCGGTATGCAGGACAATGAAGATGAACACCTGGGAAAAGTTCCTGACTCAGCTCAGGGAAAGAAAAAATGTGGTGAGAGTCGAGCCAAAGATTGCGGAGCGAGCATTGCTCAGCCTTGAGCGCATGCTGGAGCTCAGTAAGTAGTCTGTTTCGCAGCTTCGGTGAAGAATATCACACCTGCTATGGTTATGAGCCCTGTGGCGAGGCCGTCAATCGCTGGGGAGAGAATTGCAGAACCTATTACAGGCACGTGTCTGAAAATTGCCCCCACGATGCCTGCGATTATTCCTATGGCTATCATCAGCACAGCATAAACAAAGGCGTCGCCCAAGTTAGCTCTCACCACCTGGTAGCTCCTTTTCATCGCGGCTATAGCATCGAGGTCTTCAACAACGAGGGCGATGATAGTGAACATGAGCAGAAAACCTATTATTAAGCCTGGGATAATCAAGAGTATCAGCCCTACTCCAACAGCCATGCCCACGAGGATAGAGGCAATTATCAGGCTACCAAGCTTCTTGCTGAGCACCTCGAAGCCGCTGTC
>Ga0116851_154_pt1 | contig 20035 bp, 23 predicted proteins | sample Deesub1362A_J573_FD_85034 | JGI IMG/M metagenome (GOLD analysis project Ga0116851, IMG submission 85034)
TCCACCGCCTGCCGTCGTGGTGCCAGATGTAGTAGTACATTACCTCTGGAATCTCGTCGATGGGGTTGGACTTGTCTATCAAGCCCTCCTCGTAGGCTGTGTCAAGAAGCTTCTTGGTGTAGTCATAGACCTTGTTGTAGTCGTTGACTACCTTGTCGAAGCTCTCGAAGTAGCCGTCAACCCAGTCGCTGGCGTGGCACACCCTGCAAACCTTCTTCATCTCTGCTCTGCCCTTCTTCGCCTGCTCCTCGTCAGGCTTCTGCTTGCCCAGAGGCACTAAGCTCGGGTCGTCCCACTGGGGCACTGACTTCTTGGGCTGGAGCTCCCAGTAGAGCCTCGCACCTACGTCGTGGGTGCTCTCAACCACGCCGCCAAAGCCAGACATGTGGCAGGTTGCACAGGTGGGCGCAGCTATATCCTCCGGACCCCACTGTCCTGGAGGAACATCCCAGTTCCACTCCTCACCGCTGCTCGCATAGATGTTGCCGTGCTTGCTCTCCTCGTATATCTCTATCTGTGGGTGGTCTGGGCCGAGGTGGCACTGACCGCAGGTCTCGGGTTTGCGCGCCTCTGCTATGCTGAACCTGTGCCTCGTGTGGCAGGCGGTGCAGGAGCCAAGGCTACCATCTGGGTTAACCCTGCCTATACCGTTGTTGGGCCAGCCATCCAGGATCTTGCCGTCCTTGGCTATTATGTAGGAGCCGTGACACTCAAGGCAGCCCAGCACCTGGTTCTCGTGGTTGTAGTCCTTTGAGTCCAGCAAGCCCGCGCGCTTCAGGGCACCGCTGTCTGGATAGAGCGGCGTGAGCTTGTCTCTTATGAAGTCCCTGGGGTTGACTTCCAAAGCGGTCTCCACTTTCAGTGGGTCCTTGCCCTGCTTGACCATCTCTTTGTACCAGGGCTTCAGTGGTCCTATGAACGCTGTCCATGCGTGCTTGCTCTTTGAAAACTCGGCTACCTGCTTGGGATGGCAGCTCTCGCAGTAGCGTGGCGACACAACGGCGGTAACTCTATACCCCATGTGTTCAAAGCCAGAGGGGTCGTCCTCTTTAGCGAGGTGGCACACGTAGCACTTTATCCCGACTTTGCTGTGCTTGCTCTCCTCCCACTGCTTCACTATGCCAGGAGTCACTGTATCGTGGCAGCTCAGGCATGGTGCACCAGGTTCTTTAAATCCCTGTGCATTAACTGTGCTGAGCACCATTGCTGCAGCTATTGCGAAAATTAAGAGATATTTTGCTCTCATATTCTCACCCGGTAATCACCTTCCCCTCATATGTTAAATAGGTTTTTTTAAAAAGTGGTTTAAAAGAGATTTTAAAATTAAAATTTAGTTTAGGTTGATATAAGTTTAATACGCCTAAACAGCGGAAGAGGTGTTGAGGCAGCGTATACTGTACCGGCACAGTTGGAAATATCAGCCCCGCTTCTTGCGAGAACTGCACGAGGTTCCCACGCTTCGCCTCTGCAGGTGAGCACCACCCCATCTATGAAACCTCTAGTTAAAGAAAATTTAAGCAGTGCTGTAACAGCGCCGCCGTTCTGTGCGCGGGCGAGTAGCTCCTCGCTGGTGGCGCGCACCGCCAACACGCGCCAGTACTTGCCCAGGTACTGCCTGTAAGTATCTCCAAGGTCGAGATTCTTTTCCAGCGCTCTAACAGGCAGTGCGGTGCGAGTGCACGCGAGGTAGCACCTGTTGCAATCCTGTGGGCAGCGCTTTTTAAGTCTCGGCAGGCCGTTTCTCATCTCTATATACTCGCACGCAGCGCTGCATGCGCCGCAGGCGTCGCATAACCCAGTGGCTACTATCTCATTCCAGAGCTCAGTAAAGCCCTTGCCCTGGGCGAGGGGCAGGAGTTCCTCAAGGCTTGTGCCAAGCCTCGTATTGAAGTGGGGTATGGACATGCCCTGTCTTGCCCTGCCTAGAATTCTCCTGGTGTTCCTTTCAATCTTCTTTCCGGCAACCTCTGCGAGCTTCGCGAGCTGTTCCTCATCAACTTCGCGAGTCTCAATCTCTCCCGCCGCCTCCGCTCGGGTAACCACTTCCTCCCCCAGCTTAGAGCGCACAATTACTGTGCTCCACCCACGGGGTGAGCCAATACTGCCCACGCTTATGTCGGCAAGCTCAGAGGCAAAATCCAAGCAGAGTTTACACGCAAGCTTGACGTACTTTCTCAAACCAGCGAGGGGTATCACAAGCTTGCTGCCATTAAGCGAAACCTCAACCTCGTAGCCAGAGATCTCGACCTTCCTCACCTTTTCAAGCTCAATCCCGTGCTTCTCCAGGTAACCCTTGATACAGGGGTAGCTCCAGTTGCCCATGCAGAAAAGACCTACAGTAAAGCCTACCCTATTTGCCCAGTTCTGCTTAAGCTGGTCACCCAAAGCCTGGGCCTTTCTCAGTCCCTGAATCTGACACGGCGTACCCCCAAAGCCTAGCTTGCTCACTCCACCTCGTCCTCCACGTTAAGGTACACAAGCTGGAAGTCCACAACGTCGTCCCACTTCTCTATCTTCTCTGATAGCTTCTTCAGCTCCTTTGTTGACTCGCCCTCCATTACAACGGCGATACCTTTGCTTCCCCTGCCTTTAACCTCCACGCCGGGCAGAGCTCTGAGACTCTTCTCTACCTCTTTCTCTTTGCCCGGCACAGGCACAACAACAGCTCCAGATACTGGCAACTCTTTCACCTCCTTATAGTATAGTACAGGGCCCCAGCAGGGCATGCATCCCTGCACAGCCCACAGTTATCGCAAGTTTTATCATTAAAATCCTTATCTATGACCAGCTCAACCGGACGCAGATTGTAGGGGCATGCAATGTTGCATTCCCCGCAGAGCACGCAGCGCTCCTTTTTTTTCTGTATTTTAATAAGCCTTTTCGCTCCGAGAAGAGAAAGAAGGCCTCCCGCTGGGCAGAACGAGCGGCACCAAGCGCGCTCAGAGGCGAGAGTTTCGAATGCAAAGATTCCAATTAGCAGGGCTATGCCTCCTAAACTTACGCTATGGTAAGTGAACAGATAGAAAAGCTCCCTTCCAAACACATGAGGCGGGTCAAATGCGGAAACCACAGGCGTGGCAAAGAAGAAGGTAAGCGCTAAGGTAAAGCCGAGTAAGTGGTATCGGTAATCGCGCAGCTTTACATCCTTTGCGATGCCTTTTTCCCTGAGGAAACCCCTGAGCCTCTGATTCAGCTCCAGCAGAAAGCCAACAGGGCACAGCCAGGAGCAGAATACCCTGCCCAGAAGCAGCGTTATTGCCAGGGGGAGAAGCGTTGCCATTAGAAGGGGGAGGTAAACCACCTTTGCAGCGAGAATCGCTTCTAGAGCGGCGAGGGGATGGGTTATGTTTATGCCGTAAAAGCTGAAGCTCCAGGTGTCACCCCACACCTGAGAAACCCTGGGGGGAGGAAGCTCTCCCAGAGCTATGCGCGAGGGCGCCCACTCTATGGGGTTCTGGGTGTAAATAGGCACAGCGATGAGCACGGCAAGCACAGCAAGCTGAAACACCCGCCTTATCACCTTTACCTTCATGCTACACCCTCTTAACCACACGCACCGCTGGGAGCTTTACTTCGCGTCCTGCTTTGCCTATAACATTTCTCACCATGGCAGCGTAGCGCTCCTCGAAGTATGTAAGCTTCCTTCCAGGCTCTACCGTAGCCTTTGCTATCTTTTCATTCACGGGGCACACGTAGTTGCACATTCCGCAGCCCACGCAGTGCTTCTCATTAACATAGGGGCGAATCCCTACTGCACCTGTGATAANCTCGTTTGGCGGGTAATCCAGCATGGCGTCGTCTCGCAGAGGGCAGTTGTAGTAGCACTCCCCGCAGGAATCGTACTGCCAGGCTAAGCAAATATCGCGGTTTAGCACAGAAACNCCCATCTTCAGCTCATCGGGAAGCGAAAGCAGCGTATCCCTGTCGTTCTTAATCTTCTTCAGTGCGCCCGTGGGGCAAGCTTCGCCACACAGAAGGTAGTCGCTGAGAGGCTCGTCCTTGCCCTCGCTGGTGCGCTTGAGGCAGAGATAACACGGTGTCTCAAGGGGGTCTATGTAGGGGGTTGCCACGTTTGCACCCGCGCTTATGTCAAAAAACTTTATGGAGTCATAGGGGCAGGCTTCGCCGCANTTACCGCAGCGTATGCAGCGTGCAAGAAAATCACTCGTTGCGCCTGGAGGACGGATGACAGGCACGTCTCTTCTCATCTTAAACCCAAAAAAGCCGAACCACAGCAGCGCAGAGCTCCTTATAAAGCTCCTCCTGCTCAGCCTCAATACTCTTCCTCCCTTTCAATCTCAATGAGCGCAACCTCGTAGTGGCGCCCTTTAATCTGGTAGGGTACCACCACCTCGCCTCTCACCGTTATCTCAGCCCCCTGCATGGGCATCATAGCCCGGGTAATCACCCATATCTCCCCCGTACCATCGCTCAGCAAATATGGCTGCTCATCCACAAATTCAAAGGCTAAGCCAGGCGTAGCTCTGCCGCGCAGTATTACCTCCTTGCCTTCGTATGCCGCCGGGTTATTGAGGATATCAGCTATTGTCAGTCCAGCTTTCTTTTCAACTTTTTCTTTCTGAACCTGGGTTTCAGGAGCTTCCTCAGCCAGCGGCGGTGAAGGTTTTTTCTCTGTAGCTACAACTGTCTCTTCCTTCTCGACACACCCTGCGAGAATGAGCATTATCAGGAAAAGCACTATTGCAAGCCGCATATATAACACCAGAAACTTTTATTTTAAGTATACTACCCCAATAATTTATAAATCTAATTATAAAATAAAATTTAGTAAGACCTGCTTTAAAAATAAGGTTTTAGGTGGCTTTGACCACCTTAATCTTGCACACCTTGTAGTCAGGCTCTTTCGCCTTTGACCAGCTATCGGGCACGTCTACGGTTAGGTCGTTGATAAGCCTCTTTTCGTCGAACCAGGGCACGAACACCATGCCAGGCTGGGCGCGCTCCGTCACCCATGCAGGCAGAATGATACTGCCGCGCGGTGAGATAAGCATCACATTCTCACCACTCTTTACGCCCAACCTGTCTGCATCATCTGGGTGAATCTCCACGTAGGCCGCTGGATTAAGCTCACGCAGCAGGCGCACACGCATGGTCATTGTACCAGTGTGCCAGTGTTCTATAACTCTGCCGGTGTTGAGCACAAAGGGATAGCTGCTGTCGGGCATCTCGTAGTCCATACGAGGCGTTAATGCGCGGATAACCGCCTTGTCCTTTGTGTTCTTGAGCTTGTGCCCACCATAGTAGTTTATTGGTCCCGGATAGCCGTGCTCCTCCATGTGCTGGTCGTAGAGCGTAACGTAGCCGGTGGCATACCTCTTCTTGTCTGTACCGAAGACCTTTATAGCATAATCGCGGGAGATGTAGCGCTTGTTGCTGCCGCGGTTGTCAAACTCTGTGCTCGGGCATGGCCATTGTACGCCTCCTGCATGGGCTTTGAGCTTCTCGTAGGTGGCACCATAGAGGTCGACATCCTGACCCTTTGTGAGTACCCTGTACTCGTTCCAGGCAGCCTCCTCTGGGGTCATCTCCCCTTTCTTAACCCTCGGGTCATCGTAGAATCCAAGACCGTAGACCTCTATTGTGCTCAGGATTTTTACCGGGTCTTTCCTGTCCCTGACAGCATACTTGACCTTTCTGCCCAGCTTCTCTGCTATTCGCCTGGCGACCTCGTTAATCTGCCAGAAGTCGGGCTTTGCCTCGCCTGGCGGGTCTACCAGCTTCGGTATGAACTGGCTTCTTCTATCGGTTTGACCCATTATGCCCTCTTTCTCTACCCACATTGCACTGGGGAGAACAACTGTCGCAACTTCAGTAGTTTTATTCCAGTATATGTCGCTCACCACAGTGAATGCTTTTCGCATCGCCTCCGCATAGCGGTCGCAGTTGGGCAGGCTATGTGCGGGGTTGGTGGTGTTTATCCATATTGCCTTGATATCACCCTTCTCTAGGCGCATGAACATGTTGACCGCTGGCCCGGTGGGCTTCTTGGGCATCTGTTCAACGGGCACGCCCCAGACCTCGGCGACCTCCTTGCGGTGTTTCTCGTTGGCAACTGCTCTATGCCCCGGCAGGATGTGAGTTAATCCGCCCTGTTCGCGTGTACCTCCGCACGCATTAGGCTGCCCTGTCAAGCTAAGAGAATCGCAACCGGGCTTACCTATCTTGCCGGTTAGCAGATGCAGGTTGTGCACCTGACAGTTAAGCTCTACACCCTGAGTGCGCTGGTTCAAGCCCATGGTCCACATGCTTAGCGCAGAGTAACCCTTGCGTCCNAACCACTTCGCAGCTAAGCGTATGTCCTCGGCGGGTACGCCGGTTATGTCGGAAACTTTCTCTGGCGTGTAGTCCTTGAGGAACTCCTTGAATCCGTCGAGGTCCACCTCTTCGCCGGCAGGACCAAGACCGACTCTGAAGGTGCAGTGCTTCAGGTGCTCATAGTCGACCAGATCCTCTTCTATTATAACATAAGCCATTGCATTCAGCAGGTACATGTCTGTACCCGGCTTGAATTTGAGGTGAAGGTCCGCGTACCTCGCCGTTGGCGTTGTGCGCGGGTCTGCTACTATAACGCGCACCCTGTCTGGATATGCGCTCTTCCTGTCTATAACCCTGCGGAAGAGCATTGGATGCTGCTCTGCCATGTTTGAGCCTATTATGAAGAAGGTGTCCGCATAGTCTATGTCGTCATAACTCCCAGCGGGCTCGTCTGCGCCAAAGGTGTTGAGGTACCCTCCTACCGCAGAAGCCATACACAGCCTGGGATTACCCTCAACGTTGGCAGTGCCAATTATACCTTTAAACAGCTTGTTAGCAGCGTATGCTTCTTGAGTGGTGTTCTGCCCTGAGCCGTACCAGGCAACGCTGTCCGGGCCGTACTCCTTGATGTACTTTGCAAAGGTATCTGCGATCAGCTCCAGAGCTTCGTCCCAGCTTACCTCCTTGAAACTACCATCGGGCTGTCTGACCATTGGCTTGGTCAGGCGCTCTTTGCCACCGCCTCCGTACATTATGTGGGGCAGGGAATAACCCTTCATACACAGCCTGCCGAAGTTTATGGGTGAATTGGCATCGCCTTTGACGGCAACAACTCTGCCGTTGCGCACACCTACGAGCACTGTGCACCCCGTACCACAGAATCTGCACTGAGCGCGGCCAAACTTTATCTTCCCATCACCCTGCGCAGCCATCGCAGGAGCACTCATACCAGCGGCAAGCATAGCTGCGGTCGCCGCTGAGGTTTTTATGAACTCACGCCTGCTCATGCTTATTTCCATATTTTCACCTCCGCTCTGAATGATATTCACTAAATTTTGAAATGATAAAACTTTTTTTAAAAAATAGTTTATACCACAAGAATTAGTTAAATTAAATTTTTATAAAGCCNCCTAATTCAAATACTCCAATTTAAAATCCTGCCAAAATTTAATAATTTATTTAAACAACTAACCCTCAAGGGACAGCAATGTCATGAAGGCCCGCTTTCCGGCTTCGGAAATGTAGTAGTGACGGTTCTCATCCTGCGCTATAAGCCCAGATTGCTTTAGAACACGCAGATGGAAACCGAGCTTGGCAGGTTCGTCTATGCCTAGGTAGTTCATTATGTCGGTAAACCTCGCCTTACCTTTGGCGTGGAGGTATTCCATTATCCTGCGCCTTATCGGATTTGAGAGAGACTTGAGTACATCCTTACCCGGTTCCTGCGCCTCTATCCTCTCCCTGCTCTCCTCCTCTATGCGGGTCTCTTCCAGCAGGCGCAGAATCTTATTTCTTATCTCTTCCACCTTGAAGGGTTTTAGTATGTAGTCGCTCGCCCCCATCTTCATGGCGCGTACGGCGCTGTCTACAGTACCAAAGGCGGTGATTATTATCACCTTGGTGAGGGGGGAGTACTTCTTAACACTCCTCAGCACTTCCATGCCATCAGCGCCCGGCATTACGAGATCAGTGATTACCAGGTCAAATTTCTGCTTCTTAATCATGTTTATTGCCTTCACTCCGTCCTCGGCGATCTTGGGCGAGTAACCCTTCTTTTCCANGAGTATCCTAAGTCCCTCTCTAAGTTTGGGGTCGTCCTCAACTATGAGTATTTCCTGCATTCACCTCACCTGGTAAGTAGATCTTAAAGGTCGTACCTTCTCCAACCCTGCTCTTCACCTCTATCTCGCCATCGTGCTTCTCAATTACACTATAGGTAATATATAACCCCAGCCCGGTACCCTTGCCCACCTCCTTTGTGGTGAAGAAGGGGTCAAATATTTTGCTGAGATGCTCATCTGGTATACCCACGCCTGTGTCAGCAATTTCCACCACCACTTTTCCATCGCTTTTATACGTGCGGATGCTCAGCTTCCCACCTTCCTTCATTGCATCTATCGCATTCGTGGCGATGTTTATGAAGGCGTCGAGAAGCTTTGCAGAGTCACCTTTAATCTCTGGCAAGTTCTTGTCGAGGTCAAGCTCAAGATTTATGTTTTTATATTGTAATTGTGGTTTAAGAATATTTAACATTTTTCTTATAACCTCATTAACCTGTACCGTCTCATTTTTAAATTCGCGCTGTCTTGAAAAGTCTAGAAGTCCTTGCACAACCTTAGAGGCGAGGGAAGCCTCTTCTTCAATTATCTCCAGCACTTTCTTTGTCTCCTCGTCGTTTACATCCTCGCGGTGAATCTGTGAGTAGAGTATTATATTAGCGAGAGGGTTGTTTATCTGATGCGCTATTCCAGCGGCAAGCTTGCCCACTGTTGCCATCTTTTCACTTTGAATCACCTGAGCTTCTTTGTTCTTTAACTCCTCAACCATAGAGTTGAACACCTTGGCTAGCTCGCCAAGCTCATCTTCATTGTCCACTTCAACGCGGGCGGAATAGTCACGTCTCGCCAGCTTTATGGCAGCTTCCTTAACTTTGTTCAGAGGCGTTATGACCACTATCCTCATAATACCCAGAATAGCCAGCATTATACCGAGAGAAATCACAAACCCATAGATAATAAGTTCTTTTCTGGTTTTTTCGAGAGATGCCATCACCTCGTTAACTGGTATCTCTATCACCAGTGCACCGCGCAGATCGCCCTCGCGATAGCCCTGGTCAATGTGGCATTTGAGGCAGGGCTCTTCTACATAGAGAGGTACAGCAAACTCATAAAAATCGCCAGTTATCGCATACTCTTCTCCGCCCTTCCCCTGCATAAACTCCTGAATCACCCATTTCTCGAAGTTGTCAGATGGGTAATTCTCGGGGTCTCTGGGTTTCATGGTTACTAGCTTAATCTTGTAGTCGTACATTTCATTTGAAAGTTCTGAGAGCTCATAGGTGAGTTCCGCCGGTACTGGTGTAACACGTTCTCTGTTCTCCGCCGCCCAAAGCCTTACCAGGAGAATCTGGTCAGCGATGCTCTTTGCCTGCTGGTGGAGCTGTTCCATTATGTTCTTCTCGTGGCTTTCGCTCATGTAGTAGAAGATGCCCTGTACTGAAAGAAACACTATTATGCCTACGGCGAGCATCATTTTGGTACCCACACTTGCTTTCATTGACTCACCTCCGGCATAGCGAAAGCCACTGGCGCAAGCTCTGGAAGCTGCGAGAGGTCGAGCACCACTATGCCTCCATCATAGTCAGCCACATATGCGTAGCCATTGGCAAGAGCTATGCCGTACGCGTTGCCAGGGGTGTCGTATTGTTCAATCAGCTTGAGCCTGCCGTCCCTCTGTATCTCGAGCAAAGCAACGCCTTCATTTGCGAGGGTAACTAGGAGGTAATCTCTATACCTTTCCAGGCGAAGAGCAAAGCCGGGGAGAGGAAGGTTCTGTACCCACACAGGTACTTTTCCAGAGATTTTAAATACGTCCACTCCCCCGTCGGAGCTTGCAACGTAGGCATAGCCATTGGAGACAAGCACATCATGAGCCACGCTGGATGTGGATTGCGAAGTTAAGAGTGTAAGGGAGTCGTTCCTCACCTCTACCACGTACATACCTAGCGTGAAGTCTGCGATGTACAGCCTTTCGCCTTGGAGAAATATTCCCTTCGGGTAGCTGTATTTTTTGGGCTTGTAGAACCCCACCTCTTTAAGTTTCTGAATGTCAAGAATTACCAGCCCTGAAGAGACACACGCTAGATATGCCCTGTTTCCCGAAATCACAATCTTCTGGGCAGTTTTGTTTAACTCTAGCTCGGCAATCAAACGCGGCAATGAGGGTGTGCTCACATTCAACACAAAAAGCCTGCCCGTGGTGTCGCTGAGGTAGAGTCTATCCCTCGAAAGAGCGAGAGTCTGGGCTTCGCCGGGTGTTTCAAATCCGCCAATGCGGGACAGCTTTTCGCCATTGACAGAGAACACGTCTAAACCCCAGGGTGAGGTGGCATACAGGTAGTCCTTATGCACCAGCACGTCATAGTAGTAATGGGGCTTCTCTAACTCAACCTCAGGCATATATTTGCTATTTCCACCTGATATGCATGCTGCAAATAGAACCAGTAGAGGTAGTGCCACCCATCTCAATTTATTCCGTCCGCTCATTTTTTCTTTTGTAATGTTATAGGCTTTGCTAACATCCAGTAAAAATTTTACTTAGTATTAATAGTTATAATATAAAATCTTCTTTATATAAAATTTCTTTTAAAATAAAGTTTTAAGGTCAGGTGGTTCAAAAGTAGATACCGGGTGATGGTATGCTGGTAGGGAACACAGAACTTCTGGTAGTGTTTGCTTTAATTGTGTTGCTTTTCGGCGCAAATAAGCTGCCGGAGCTGGCGCGCTCGCTTGGTAGAGCCAAGGTGGAGTTTAAACGTGGTATGGAGGACGAGGGTAGCAGGAAATGATTGGCTCTGGAGAGTTCGGGGTTATAGCTCTTCTCGCCCTCCTCTTCTTTGGACCTGAAAAGCTGCCAGACTTGGCAAGAAGCTTGGGCAGAGCAGTGGCAGAGTATCGAAGAGCAGCGGAAGAACTGGATAAGGATCTGGCAGGGGAATTAAGTCTATATAAAAAGGAGTTTACGGAAATAGCGGAAAATCTGGGTATATCAACAGAGAATAAGTCAATTGCCCAGATTCTGGATGAAATTAAAGAGAAGACCGAAAGGGGAAAATGAGCACCATACTTATTGTGGATGATGATAGGCACACTACCAGCGTGCTGGAAAAGGCACTGCGCAGGTATGGTTTTGGAGTGGTCACTGCAGAGAGCGCCACCGAGGGCATAAGCAAGCTAACGGAGACTCAGCCAGAGCTTGTGCTCCTTGACCTGGTGCTACCGGACATGCGGGGCTTGGAGGCGCTGGATGAGATAAAGAGGATTTCGCCTGAGACCAGGGTGATAATAATCAGCGCCTTTCCATCCATTGCAGATGTTGTAGAAGCGATGAAGCTCGGAGCGAGTGACTTTCTTGTAAAGCCTTTTAATGTGGACGAGCTGGTGAGCATAGTCAAGAAAACCTTAGAAGAGGCGAGGCTTGAACGCAAAGTTGAGGCGAAGCTGAGCGATTCTGTAATAAAGGCGCTTTCAAACCCGATACGCAAGAAGATAGCTCTCTATCTCCTTCATGCAGGTGCGAGGAGGTTTTCTGAGGTTGCCAGGAGCACAGAGATGGATGACCCCTCAAAGCTGAGCTTTCACCTTCGTGTTTTAATCGACGCAGGGATAGTGAGTAAAAATAAGGCAGGACAGTATTCCCTAACCGGCGAAGGTGTGGCAATAGTGGAAAAATTGCTGTTGAGATTGGAGAGGGAAAAATTATAAACTTTTTTTAATTGGGTCGAGGGTGTTTTAAATTTTAATTATACGGAATTTTTTAATACTAGAAGTATTTAATTGTCTGTTAGATTTAAATAAAAGTATTTAGCAGGTGGCGCTGGGATGGAAAAACTTGTGCCCCTGAGCAGAGCGCGAGAGATTATCGACACGCTGAGAGAGAGGTCTTACTTCAATCGCGAGACGGAAGTTGTGAGGGTGGAGCTCTCGCTGCTCGGACGGGAGCTGGCTGAGGATGTGCTTGCCACAGAGGACTCACCACCCCACGACATAGCCAGCTACGATGGCTACGCAATGCGTAGCGAAGACGCTGAACGTTATCCTCTGCGTGTGGTAGGGAGCATATATGCTGGCGATGCTTATGAGTCTCTACCTGAGCTTCGCAAAGGCGAGGCGATGTACATCGCAACGGGAGCATTCCTGCCCCCTGGAGCCGATTGCGTACTCCGCTTAGAGGATGCCCGCCTTGAGGGCGAATTGCTGTACGGTATACCTATTGAGAAGGGGACCAAGGTGGTACCTCAGGGAAGCAACTACCGCAGGGGGGAGATTATCCTAAGGGCGAAAACAAGGATAAGAGCACAGGAGTTTGGAATTCTAAAAGGCCTGGGCATTGAGGAAGTGGAAGTGTACTGCAAGCCTCGAGTAGCTGTGTTCGCAACGGGTAATGAAATTGCCAGAGGCTTGCTCCGCGATGTAAACTCCTTCGTGGTAATGGCTCTGCTGGAGCAGTGGGGATGCGAGACGAGCTATCTCGGTGTAATTGAGGATGACTACGAAGCCACAAAGCAAGCGCTTGCCAGCGCTGCAAAGCGCTACGACTGCGTTGTCACCAGCGGCGGTGTAAGCGTGGGCAAACGCGACTACGTGTTGCGCGCTATAGAGGAGCTGGGCGAGGTGGTGCTGTATAAGGTCAAGACCAGACCAGGTAAGCCCATAGCGGTGGGCATCATAGAGAACACACCTATTTTCGCGCTGCCTGGCAAGCCCACGGGTGCGCTGGTTGCGGCGCAGCTTCACCTGCGCAGATACTTCCTGGGCAGTGTCGAGGAGCCCTTCATCTACGCGAGAATAACTGAAGATATACTGCTCTCAACCAAGGACACCGACGCCGCAGACATCGCTAACCTAGTGTTTGTACACCTGGAGAACGGCTATGCCAAGCCGATTGGCTTCGAGGGCAGTGAGATGCCCCTGATGAAGAGCGGCGAGAAGTACAATGTCTCCGCAATAGCCTCAAACCTGCGGAGCGCTCTCGTAGATGGCTATGCAATCATAGAGAGGGACACAAGGCGAGGAGAGGAGATTAAGGTTCATCTCTTTAAATGAGGTGGTGTTATGGAACTGACAGAGGAGGAAATTGTTGAGCTGGCTGAGAAGCTGCACGGTCACCTCGCTCCGGGAATAGCGCTGGGCGTGCGAATGGCTAGCCTAGCTCTTCAGAAGCTCAACACTAAGCGAGGGAGCAAGAAGCTTATCGCCATAAGCGAAACTGCGCGATGCCTCGCCGATGGGATGCAGGCGGCGACGGGTGCGACGTTGGGACATGGCAATGCCTTTATCGAAAACTACGGTAAGCTTGCCCTCACTGTAGGCAGGGTGGACACTATGGAGGGCTACCGCGTGGCTCTGCGCCGCGACGCGTGGAAGCACTCAGCACTCATGAAAAAGTGGATGCTCCGCGAAGGAAGGCTCACAAGGGAAGAGGAGAAGGAGCTCGCCCGTGCGCTGCTAAAGCTCAGCGAGGAGTATCTGGAAATTATGCCTGTGAAGATTGAGCTTACCAGCCTATTTGAGAACTCCCCCATAGTGCGCTGCTCCCGGTGCGGTGAGCTGGTGCCCGAGTCGTTGAGTGTTGGCGAAAACGGCACGCGAGTGTGCAGAAGCTGCGCAGGCGTTGGCTATTACCGCATAGCTAAGCATGCGCTTTCTTAGTGTGCTCCTCCTCGCAGCCCTCACAGCGGGCTGTACCTCTGGCGGAGATGGTATCACAATCTTCGCCGCCGCAAGCTTGACTGAAGCCTTTCAGGAGCTTGCCCAGGAGTTTGAAGCACAGTATGGCATTAAAGTGGAGCTCAACTTCGCGGGCTCAAACACGCTCCGCGTCCAGATAGAGCAGGGCGCCTATGCAGATGTCTTCGCCTCTGCCAACGAAGAGCACATCCAAGCGTTGCTACGCCAGGGCTATGTCGATGAGAGCATCGCCTTTGCAAAAAACAGGCTTGTGATAGTTGTGCCAGAGAGTAATCCTGCAGGCATTGAAAGTGTAGAAGACCTTCGGGGCGATGTAAAGTTAGTCATTGCCAACGAAGCTGTACCCGCGGGCAGGTATGCTAGAGAAGCACTCTATAATTTAGAAGCGCTTTACGGTGAAGGCTTCGCTGAAGAGGTACTCTCCCGCGTTGTGTCTCTGGAGGACAGCGTCAAAGGCGTGCTATCCAAGGTAGCCATGGGTGAGGCAGACGCCGGCTTCGTCTACGCCACAGACGCGTTGGCAGCCAGAGGGAAGGTTGAGGTAATAGAACTCCCTTCTGAAGCAGGCGTCGAGCCGAGCTACTACGTTGGCGTGCTCTCTCACTCCAAAAATGAGGAGGCTGCCCGGGAGTTTATTAACTTTCTATTCTCCCCTCGAGGTAAAGAGATTTTGAGAAAGCACGGCTTCGAGGTGGGGCAATGAACGCCTTCGCGCTCATACGCACCCTGGCAGGTATCGCTGTAGCTGGGTTCATTCTTCTTCCAGTAGCTTCGGTGCTCATAAGCGCTGGCGGTGCTTCGCCAGAGGTATTGCTCAGCTATGAGGTTGTCGCTGCAGTAAAACTCAGCCTCCTCACGGCGACGCTTTCAACGCTGCTCATCGTGATTATCGGCACACCCGTGGCTTACCACCTAGCAAGGAGCGACTCCGCGCTGCGCCGCTTTCTGGAAGTGGCACTGAACCTGCCCATGGTTCTACCGCCAGCCGTAGCAGGCATTGCGCTGCTTGCTGCCTTTGGCAGAGAGGGTATCTTGGGCAGGTATCTCGCCAGCATAGGCATAGCTTTGCCCTTCACCACCACCGCCGTTGTAATTGCTCAAACCTTTGTTGCCTTACCCCTCTATGTGCGCTCCGCAAGAGCGGGCTTCGCCAGCGTTAGTAGAACTTTTGAGGGAGCGTCATACACCTTGGGCGCGAGTGAGTTCACCACCTTTCTCAGGGTCTCTCTGCCCCTTGCGAAAAGCGCTGTTCTGGCAGGTGTTATAATGAGCTGGGCGCGCGCCATGGGTGAGTTTGGCGCCACCATAATGTTCGCGGGCAACTTCGTGGGCAGGACGCAGACCATGCCTCTGGCTGTGTATTCAGCGCTGCAGGTTAGCATGGACAAGGCTCTTGTGCTTGCGGCTTTACTCATCCTCATCTCCTTCATCATCCTTTTTACGTTTGAGATAATACCAAAGAGGAGGTATGCGGATGCTTGAGGTGTATATAATCAAGAGATTCCCCAGTTTTGAACTTAATGTGCAGCTTAAGCTTGGCAGAGAAGTTCTTGCTCTTCTCGGCGAAAACGGCTCGGGAAAGAGTACAACGCTCAAAGTCATTGCCGGTCTTGTTACCCCTGACGAGGGCTACGTACGCATAGGCAACACATTAGCTTTTCACTCAGAACTTGGAATAAACCTCCCGCCCCAGAGGCGCAGCATTGGCTTTGTTTTTCAGGAGCTGGCACTTTTCCCTCACCTCAATGTGTACGAGAACATCGCCTTTGGTTTAAAGGTGAGGGGTTATAGCAAGGCGAAGGTGAACGAAGAGGTGGAGGCCATAATGCACACTCTGGGCTTGGCAGAGTTACGCTTTCACATGCCCAGTGAGCTTTCGGGCGGGCAAAAGCAACGCGTTGCTCTTGCCAGAGCGCTGGTGGTGAAACCTAAGCTCCTGCTTATGGATGAGCCCTTCTCAGCCCTTGATCAGCGCACAAAGCAGGAGGTTAGAGAGGAGGTTAGAAACATTCTAGAAACCTTCAGCATACCAGCGATAATCGTTACCCACGATTACGAAGACGCCGCCATACTTGCGGACCGCATATGCGTGCTGAGCAACGGCAGAATTGAAAACTCAGAACCCGCTGGCGCTCCAGAGCTTTTTGAGGTGGTATCTACATAACCATGACCTCACCCTCGCGGGTAATCGCCACCTCTATCTCTTCAAGCACCCTGCGTCCACGAATCTTCTCTCCAGCACCCTGTTGAATCAGCGCCGCCAGCGATGGGAAGCTGTGGGATATCCATATACCCGCCTCATCCGCGCGTCTGTAGATTTCGCGAACCGCGTCGTTGAGGTCCGTCTCAGGCGGAATAACGACGCTCAGCGGAGCCTCGAGCATCTTTACAAGGCGAAGCGTGTTCTTAGCCCGCCTTATATTCTCCCTAGCCTTTTTCTCGGTGGCTGAGACGTTGGCTACGGTGGTGCCCAAGCGTTTTGCAATCTCACTTGTGCTCAGTCCCTGCGCCTTGAGCTTGAGCACCTCAATCTGGCGCTCCGTGAGCACCGTATCGCGGGTCATGCCTCAGAAACCTCTCCTCTATGAAGCTTGCCAGCTTCTCCACATCGTCGAATCCGAAAACATCACAGCTCGCCTTTAGCTTCGCATCGCTCACCACCGCCACTATCTCTCCGCCCGCAGCGCTGGTAAACAGCCTCAAGTCGTCTTCACAGGTTGCCACGAGTATCTTTGGTGTCTCAGCCCTGGCGTAGCCCTCGGTGAGCACCACGTCAACATCGCCCATGTAGCGCTCAACAATCTCCTTTAAAAACAGTTCTTTAGGTGTGGTCCGCATGAGTACCAGGCGGTCGGGTGAGGAGATCGCCACCACATCTGCGCCCGCAGCAGAGTGTCTCCACGTGTCTTTCCCCGGTGAGTCTATGCTGAAGCCGTAGTGGATATGGTGCTTCACCGTCCCCACGCGGTATCCACGCGTTTTAAGTGCGGAAATCAGGCGCTCAAGTATGGTGGTCTTACCAGCCTTCTTCCTGCCTATCATGGAGATTATCGGCGGCATGTCTTAAATGTTTTAATTTAATACGATATAAAGCTTGCGAAAAATTACAGGTGAGTTAAATATATCTATTTAAAACCTGCAAGGCTCAGCCAGCGGTCGAAGAACACCTCCGCCCAGCTATTAAGCTTCGCCACCCTCTCTTCCAAGTTGAAGAGTATTTCGTCCCGCTTCTCGGGTACCTCCTTCACCCAGTCGCGCACCATCTCAGCGGTAACCTCGAGGTGGTACTGCAGCGCATAGCTCCTGCCGATGCGAAATGCTTGACGTGAATAAAGTTCCGAGCCAGCGAGCAGCTTCGCCCCACTTGGAAGTTCGAAGGTTTCGCCGTGCCAGTGAAACACCTCGTGCTGCGAAGGAAAGGCGGAAAACACCTCGTCCCGCCTACCTTCCTGGGTCAGGGTGATCGGGTACCATCCGAGCTCCTTCTCATCACCAGGGTAAACCCTTGCTCCCAGGGCGTTTGCCATGAGCTGCGCTCCAAGGCAAATGCCCAGCAGGGGCTTGTTATCAGCCAGAGCGCGCCTTATAAGCNCCTTCTCCTCCACCAGGTAGGGGTACTTCTCCTCGTCGTTAACACTCATCGGTCCGCCAAGGAACACGAGGAGTTCATAGTCCAAGGCATTCTCTAGATCATCCCCCCTCCAGAGGCGGCGGTACTCAACGCTTATGTCGCGAGCTTCTGCAAGCTCTTCAAAACAGCCTAGGTGCTCCCCCTCTGCATTCTCTATGGCGAGAAGCCTTATGCTCTCACCTCAGCACGAGCTATGCTCTATTGCCCCCTCAGGGCACGCCTCAACGCACGCGCAGCACTCTATGCAGTCAGCCACGCGAGGAGCGGTGGACTTGCCATCTACGAGTTCATAAACCTCAGCAGGACACACATCCACACACTCACCGTGCCCCTTGCACTTGTCGTAGTCTATCTTTATTGTAACATCAGCCTTAAACTCCCTTATATCTGCCATACTGCTACCTCCAGAGTAACTTCTTTCCTCCTTCAGTTATTTATACTTGACGCTCATTATGGATGCTCTTCAATCCAAACCTCGCCCTCGCTGGTGTGCTCCTTCTTCCAGATGGGCACGTGCTTTTTCAGCTCGTCAATTACGTAGCGACAGGCTTCAAACGCTTGCCTTCGATGCTCTGCCGCAGCAACAACGAGCACTATATTCTCGCCTATATCGAGCTCGCCATAGCGGTGCACCACACTTACCTCTATAACGTCGAACTTCTCCTTCGCAAGCTGGCGGATCTCTTCCAGCTTCTTCTCTGCCATCCCTGGGTAGTACTCAAACTCCAGCTTGGTTACATCTTTTCCCCTAGAGAAGTCACGCACAGTGCCCAGGAAGGTAACTATGCCTCCAATTCGCTTTGACACCGCCTTAATGCGAGCTATCTCATCTGCGATGGAAAAATCCTCCCTCTGCACACGCACCCATTCGCTTGACATAGGAGCACCAGAGGTAAAAAGTAAGCTACCGTGGAAAAGTTTGGAATCCTGAAGCAGTGTATTCGAAACTTAACCTTAATATATGTGGTTAACGCATATATCCACATTCTAACAACTCACTGGACTTTAGGGTGGAGGTCAAAGTTGATGGAACCAAAGATTCTGATTGTAGACGACGAGGAGCTCATAAGATTAAGCCTCAGAAAACTCCTTGAAAAACATGGTTACCGTGTTGATGTTGCCGGTTCCGCTGAAGAAGCCCTTGAAAAGATTAAGGGCAACGGATTCCATATTGTGATTACAGACATAATGATGCCGGACATGGACGGAATAGAGCTTCTGAAAAAGATAAAGGAGCAGGACAGGAGCATCTATGTCATAATGATTACTGCCTATGCGAGCCTCGAGCGCGCCATTGCAAGCTTAAAGCATGGAGCAGGGGACTTCATCCAGAAGCCATATGAAAATAAGGAGATTCTGGAGGCGGTAAAGAAGGCGGTTGAAACTCTGGAAGAGGAAGCCAGAGTCAGTGGGAAGGAGATAACTGTTGTGGTGAAGCAAAGTGTTACAGATACCTTGAGGAAGACTTGCTATGAGAGTGTGGCAGAACTTGTGGAGGCGATTAAGAAGATAACAGGGATAGACACCAGCATAAGCATAGAGGGACCCATAGTTGAGGAGATAGAAAACTTTCCAAATCTCGTTGGAGGCGAGGGCATAGCGATGGTGGGCTCATACGCAAGCCTCTACGGCGCTCTAAGTGGTAGTGCAACGCTGCTGTTCCCCATTGAAGATGCCATACGCTTTGTGGAGATTCTCTCTGATAAGAAGGTGGACTATGCGGACTTTCCCAACAATGATGATAAGGAGATTATCAAGGAGGTTGGAAGTATCCTTTCAGAGGAGCATGCAAAAAAGCTCAGCGCTCTCGCAAGTATAGACGTGAAGATAACCCCTGCCAGCTTTGTAGACTTTGTCTCAGGAAACTTCGTCTCCTTCCTGGAACTTCGCACAGGACGAAAGAAGCAGTACTATTTTGCCCACAAGCTGGTTTTCCATATAGGGGAAGCGAAGCAGATATTGAGCTACCTTCTGCTCATTTTCGATCTGAGAAATATAGGTATACTCAACAGTCGATTTGCCTGAGCTACCGTACCGGGGTGGAAGTATCCCACAGGAATTTTTACTGGGGGACATCTGCCGCCTAATCTCATAGCTAGACCAGAGCTTCAACCTCCAGCTCTAGGGCAGCGACAGGATACTCAAGCTCAAAGTTTGTCAGAACCTCAGGATGAATCTCCCCGAAGATGCCCACCTCACGCTCGCCTATTATGACCGAGGCGCACCTGCCCGGAATGAAGGCGGAGTCCTCCTTTGCTTCAACTTTATAGCTTGCTACACCAAGGTCGCGAAGCAAGCCCTGAAGCAGCGCTTTAATCTCTGTGAAGTTGGCTTTAGCGTGGATTAAGGCGACGCCCAGTCTGCGCTGTCGCGATGCGCCCGTCTCTGCGCCTGCGTCGAGCACCACGACATCGCCCAGCTCAAAGATACGCTGGGGAAGTTCTCGATGCTTATTCAGCCTCAGCACGCCCAGCAAGCTGGGCAAAAGCGAGGTTCTCACTATGGTGTGCTCCTCNCTTATGGGGTTCTTTATTCTCACCGCCTCGCCTTTGCGACGAAGATGGGAGAAGTTCTCCCTTTCGTTGGTGAGCATCAAACTCATGACCTCAGTTATGCCGTAGCCCAGCATGAGCATGCGCAGCTTCTCTCCAAGCTCCTC
>Ga0116851_130_pt1 | contig 10792 bp, 11 predicted proteins | sample Deesub1362A_J573_FD_85034 | JGI IMG/M metagenome (GOLD analysis project Ga0116851, IMG submission 85034)
GCCCAGGGCAAAGGAGTAGTAAATGGCGCGGGAGAGAAGTATCCCCGCCAGGGCGGCGCTTCCCTCTATACCGGCGCCTGCAAAGAGCGCCACCATCATCGCCTCTGTCGCTCCCACTCCGCCTGGGAGAAAGCTCGCCATACCCACAAGGATCGCCACGGTTTTAACCGCCATAACCAGGAGCAGTGGAGCATTGACGCCAAGCGCTAGGAAGATTAGATAGGTTTTCAGATAGGATGTGGACCACATCGCAAACGAGAGGAGTAGATTTGCCACAAGTGCACTGCGCCGTGTGGAAATCTTCCTGAGGGTGTGCAGAAACAGCTCAAGCCTGGAAGAGAGGAAGTTTTCAAACGCTGCATAGCTACTGAACCTCTGCCTTAGCATTTTTAGTGGAGGTAGATGGTACACAAAGCGCAGCACCTTTGCTTGAGTGGCGTCGCTCTTCTTGATGTAGGTAGAGGAGAGGGCAGCAAGAATAAGCACAAGCAGGAGCACCTCACCAAGAAGCTTGAGCGCTGGAGGTATCTCCAGGAAGAGCCACAGCAGAAAAATTGACACGAGGGAAAAGACGAAGAAGGCAGCGTAGTTGCCCGCTTTGTCCATCATCACCGTAGCCATGGCGGCGCTCTTCTTGATTCCAGCCTCTCTGGCAAGGTAGTAGGCACGCAGGGGTTCGCCACCCACCTGTGCACCCGGCGTGGAGGTGCTCACAAATAAGCCTGCAAGCAGAATCACAACCACACGGGAGAAGCGCACCTCCGCGAGGGGTTTTATAAAAAGCATCCACTTTAAGCTCCAGATCAGGAACCTCACAACGGTAATGCCTATTGCAAGGGCGATTAATTCATGCCTCGCCCCCGAGGCTATTGTGAGAGCTTCCCGCCAGCTTATCTCCCTCGCCCCCCAGACGAGCAGGAGGGTTACAAACAGGAGAATTAAGAGATTTAGCTTCTTCATATTCAGCTAATCACAAAACAAAAGATTTAAATATGTTTACCTGTAAAATTCTGGTTGTACNTGGAGGGAGGAATTTTGCGGCCAGTGCAGCTTTATAGGGCGGGGTCGTTTAAGCCCGCGCTGATAAACGGGATATTTGGATTTACGTGCATCCTCTTCTCCGCACACTACCTTTTAAATGACGACTTCTCCCAGTTTTCAGTACTATTTATTCTGGGCTTTGCTTTTTTTGTGCTCGCTATGAGGATTTCCGCTCGCTAGTAGCGTTATTGTTTTGCTTGTAATTGTTATCTCAGGGTTATCGCCGTAGAGGTTGCGAGCGATGCAGGTGAAGCTGTACGATACCACCCTGCGAGACGGCACGCAGTCTGAGTANATCTCCTTTTCTGTAGAGGACAAACTCCGCATCGCCGCAAAGCTCGACGAACTCGGCATCCACTACATCGAGGGTGGGTGGCCGGGCTCCAACCCGAAGGATGCCGAATTTTTTGAGAAGGCAAGAAAGCTGGAGCTGAGCAACTCCCGCATAGTCGCCTTCGGCAGCACCCGCAGGGCAAATGTTAGGGCTGAGAAAGATGTGAACCTCCTGGCACTTATAGACAGCGGCGTGGATACTGTGACGATATTCGGTAAAAGCTGGGACCTGCACGTTAAGGCGGCACTCAAGGCAACGCTTGAGGAGAACCTAGCCATGATTACAGAAAGCGTGGAGTTCTTGAAGGAGCACGGCTTGGAGGTGTTCTTTGATGCAGAGCACTTCTTCGACGCCTATAAGAGCAACCCCGAGTATGCTTTAGCCACACTTCACGCCGCTGAAGATGCTAAGGTGGACTGCCTGGTGCTGTGCGACACCAACGGCGGCACGCTGCCTTTTGAGACCATGGAGATTGTAAATGAGGTTAAGGGTAAAGTTGCCACGCCTCTTGGGATACACGCCCACAACGACGCAGACACCGCCGTGGCCAACTCAATTATCGCCGTTCGCATGGGTGCTGTGCAGGTGCAGGGCACAATAAACGGCTACGGTGAGCGCTGCGGAAACGCTAACCTGTGCTCAATAATCCCCAACCTGAAGCTGAAGCTGGGTATAGACTGCATAAGTGATGAGCGGCTGAAAAAGCTGACCGAGGTTTCACGTTTTGTGAGCGAGATCGCTAACCTGCCCCACCAGCACAACCTGCCCTACGTGGGAAGTTCTGCCTTCGCCCACAAGGCTGGCATACATGTCGATGCCGTGTACAAGGCACCACGCACATATGAGCACGTTGATCCTGAGAGTGTTGGGAATGCGAGACGCTTCCTGGTGTCTGAGCTCTCTGGCAGGACGAACATCTATGTCAAAGCTAAGGAGTACGGCATTCCCCTGGAGAAGGACTCACCTGAGGTGAGGCTTATACTCCAGAGGCTAAAGGAGATGGAGAAGCAGGGGTACCAATTCGAAGGTGCTGAGGCAAGCTTTGAACTGTTTATGAAGCGTGCCCTGGGTTTAACGAAGCCCTTCTTTGAGCTGGAAGGATTTCGCGTGATGGTGAGCACAGAGCGCGAGAGGATTCGCTCAGAAGCNACGGTGAAGGTCAGGGTTCGCGACAAGTATGAGCACACCGCCGCAGAGGGCAACGGACCTGTTAACGCCCTTGACAATGCGCTTCGCAAGGCTCTGGAGAAGTTCTACCCGGTGCTCAAGCAGGTGTACCTCACAGACTACAAGGTACGCGTCCTCGACACTCATGAAGGTACTGGTGCTAAAGTACGGGTGCTTATAGAGAGCAGCGACGGCAGGCACAGCTGGGGCACAGTAGGGGTGTCTGAGAACATCATCGAGGCGAGCTGGATCGCTCTTGCTGATAGCATTGAGTACAAGCTCATGAANGAGCAGGAGGGGGCTGGTTTTTCTCCGAATGTACCCGAAGCAGGGTGATAGTCTCTTTCTACAGAAAGCTGAACCTTTATATACCACCGGAAGACAATCTTTAATCCGGGATGATGGGAAACATTTACGCTCCTCTGGTGGCTACCCCTGCTGGGGGGATTGCCCATTCGGTGGCATCGCATGGAAATGCGATTGGTGAGTCTCTGAGCTTTGCGCTGAGTTTTGCTGTGATTTTCCTGGTTCTCCTCCTTGACTGCATGTTTAGAAAGCTTGGTGGTTGAAATGGGAATATTACGCATCTCCATCCTCGTACCGCTTTCCCTTGCGGTAATCCTGCTCAGCCTTACAGCAATGAGGGAGGCTCTCATAGGGGGCGATACAAAACTTGTCGGCGTGTACCTCGGCGCAGCATTTCTGCTCCTCGGTGTTGAGCTTTACATTGTGAGGTATGAGCTTCTAGATGAGCTTCTCACCGACATCCTAGAGAGGAGAAGCAGAGTGGGAATAATCTCCAGCGAAAAGGGTTTTATCAAAGGTACTACGCTCTTCGCATTCGTGGCCCTCGCGGTTAGCAGCCTTGCTCTGCTCCTGAAGTACATCTCGGGGGGCTAGGCCATGAGCCTTACAAAGTTAATAGACTGGCTGGATGAGAGGTTTGAGATTCGCCGCGACTTGGAACGAGCGCTGCGCAGGACTGTGCCCAGACACGCTACGGGTGCTGTCTACTGCCTCGGAGGCATAGCTTTCCTTGCGTTTATGGTGGAGGTGGTCACGGGCATTGCACTCGCCAGATACTACCAGCCGAACGCAGCGCTCGCCTACGAGAGTGTGCGTGTGATAACCTACGAGGTACCCCTTGGCTCTCTCGTCAGGAGCCTGCACTACTGGGCTGGCAACGTAATGGTGGCAGCGGTGCTCCTGCACATGCTCAGGGTGTACTTCATGGGCGCGTATCGAAAGCCCAGGGAGCTGAACTGGGTTGTTGGCGTAGCCCTGCTGTTGCTCACCTTCACCTTCGGATTCAGCGGCTATGCACTGCGCTGGGACGTTGCTAGCTATGGCGCAACAAGCATAGTGGTGCTCGCCCCGGCTTCGCTGCCCTTCGCTGGAGCGTGGGTAATGAAGGTATTCCTCGGCGACCTGGCTATAACCGGAGAGACTCTTACAAGGCTGTACTTCCTGCATGTCTTCCTCCTACCCATGGCTGCGTTCGTGCTAATGCTTATACACTTCCTAATCGTGAGGAGGCAGGGCATCGCCAGCTACATGTGAGGTGATTTTATGAAGGAGATACCTTTCTTTCCCTATCAGGTGGTTCGTGAGCTTGCATTAGCCAGCTTTGTGCTGGGCGTGCTTCTAATCCTCGCATCGCTCTTCCCGGCGCCCCTCGGAAAGGAGGCTGTACCTGGGGAGGTTACAGCGATAGAGCCCCAGTGGTACCTCTCACCTCTCTTCGGCTTCCTAGCCTTCTGGCGGGCCAATGTCTCTGAGAACCTGAGCATCGCTATCGCCATGCCTGTGATTGTCCTTGTGATAATACTGCTTCTCCCCTTCATAGACAGAGGCGAGGAAGAGGCAGCGCCACCCATGAAAAGACGAGCATGGAGCTTCGCTGGTGTGGTGTTTATCCTGGTTCTCCTCTACCTTGCGTACTACGCCTACACCGCGAGCTTTGCAAGCTACGCTGAGCTCCTACTATGAAGCTTGAGCTTGTCATCAAGCTGTGCGCACTGGCAGTTATGACATTGGCTGTGGAGAGGTTATTCTCTGGAGATATCAGCAGGGCGTTGCTTCTCGCGCTATTTGCAGCTATGCTTGTGCATTTCTCTTCAAGGCGTGCTATTCGACAGGCAGGGTAAAGCAGAACTTGCTCCCCTTGCCGGGTTCACTTTCTGCCCAGATCGTGCCCCCGTGCAGCTCAACCATGCGTTTTGCTAAAGCNAGACCCATTCCAGTGCCAGGGTAGCGTCGCGTGGTTGAAGAATCCACCTGAAACAGAGGCTCGAATATCTTCTCAAGGTGGTGCTTCTCTATGCCTATGCCGGTGTCCTCCACGCACACCACTATAAAACCTGCACTAAGCGCAGACGTTTTGATTCTTACCTCCCCTCCGGTGCGGTTGAACTTTATCGCATTGTCTATGAGGTTGTTAAGCACATGCTTTATGCCCATAACATCAACCTTAACCGGTGAAAGGCGATTTTCAAGCTCCACGTGTATCATAACCCCATGTCTTGAAGCCATCTCTTCCTTCCTCTCCACCACCTCCCGTATGATACTTTCAATGTCCGTCACCTCTAAATTAAGTGAAACTTCTCCGCGGTGTATCTCTGCAACCTTCACCAGGTCATCGATTATATGATTCTGTCTTTCCAGAGCCTCAGCAGCAAATTTGAGATACTCCTTTATACTACCATTTACCTCCCCCATGGCGAGTTCCATAAATCCCCTAGCCACGGTAAGCGGCGTTTTAAGTTCATGGCTTACATTTGAAATTATATCCGTCTTAATCCTGTCTATCTCCCGAAGCTCATCGTAAGCGAATTTGAGTTCCTCATGCGCCTTCTCAAGATCCTGAAGCATGTTGAAGTATGCATCTCTGCTCTGTTTGAGCATCTCCTCATAGCGTTTCCTCTGAGTAATGTCCCGCACTATTGCTGTAAACCCCTGCCTGCCCAGGGATGTGAGGGTCATCTCCACATCTATAACGTCACCATCCTTTCTGCGCATCTTCAGCTCGCTCTGCCTCGCAAATCCCTCAATTCTCGCCTTTTTGATGAGTTCTTTTAGCTCTTCTCGAACCTCAGGAGGAAACAGATGCTCAAAGAGTTCGCCTGCAATTTCAGCTTCGCTATAACCAAGAATATCTACAGCACCACGACTCCACATGAGGATCTCGCCTCTGCTGTTAAAATTAATCACTGCGTCCATGGAGGCGAGGAGTATAGCGCGAAGCTCAGCGGTGCGTTCATCAACAAGCTCTTTCAGATGCTCCGAGTAGTGCCTAAGCTCTTTTGTCCTGTCTTCCACTATCTTTACCAGCTCTTCGGTATGCTTTCTGAGCTCTGCCTCAAGCTCGACTTTTTTGCTAACCAAGTAGGCGAAGGCCGTGGAAAGCGCAGGGGCGAGGAAAATCATAATGTGGAAAACTAGAAATAAGGGATCTGTCCTGACAAGGTGAACAATAAGCCCCCGAAAACCTGCCATAGCCTTATATTCGTAGGCAAGGTAGAAAATGAGCAGGAACCAGCCACTCAAGCCTATGGCAATGCTCAGTCTGTAAGTTTTTATGGTCTCTGTGAGTTCTTTAATAAATCTGAGCATCAAACCTCGCCTCTCAACCTGCGAAGCTCCTCACGAAGCTTTGCAATCTCATTCTTGAGCTCTATCATCTTCATCTCCCTGCCTATCGCCATGTTATAGAAGTCTTCCAGCTCACGCATCTTCCGCTTCAGCTCCTCCTCTGCCTTAACCTCCTTTGTTATATCCTTCGATATTCCAACCATGCCTATGGGTTCACCTTTTGGGTCCTTCAGCAGAGAAAGAGATAAACTGATATCTATAAGCTTACCATCCTTTCTGTATATCTTCATCCTGTAGTTTCTTATCGCATCTTCCGGATATTCCAGGAGAAACTCCTCCATTCTCTTCCTCTTATCCTGAAACTCCTCCGGATAGAGGTCGTATATGCTCCTACCCATTATTTCCTCCGCAGAGAAGCCAAACATATCCTCCGCTCCCTGGCTCCAGAATGTTACCCTGCCTTNCAGGTCAGTGGCAATTATCGCATCTCCAGAGCTCTTTACAATATTGTTGAGGAAGTCTCCAGTTTCTCTCAGCTTCTTTTCCAGCTCATACCTTTCTGTTATATCACTTACAACCTCTAAGACGCGATTTACCTCTCCTCCGTCGTTCTTCAGAGGATACGCGTTTACCTCAGCGTAAAACTTCCTCCCTTTTTTTGTTCGATGCTCATGCACCACCCTCGCAGGCTTACCTGTGGAAAAAACCTCAAGCACAGGGCAGGATTCCCTCTCCTCAGCACAGGGCCACTCTTTTAGATGTGCCACCTCGTAACACTTTCTACCTATAGTCTCTACCTTCTTTGAATCACACATTTCCGCATAAGCTTTATTGCACATGAGGATTCTAAATTCGCGATCCACCACCGCAATTCCGTGCCCCAGGCTCTCAAGTATATTCTCAAAGAAGTCCCTGCTCCGCTCTATCTCCTTCTCCAGCATCGCCTTTTCTGTGGCATCCTCACTGAGGAGTATCAACCCCTCTATCTCCCCGCCTGCCCCTCGAAGTGGTTGCAGTGTGAAGTTCAGATAAACAGTAGCACCCGCCTTTGAGCGATGCTCATGAGCATAAACTTTTATAACCTCACCCTTTTCCATCACCCGTCTAAAAAGCTCCCTGAAGCTCTCTCCACGATGCTCCTCATCCAGCAGTGTGCTTATCTCACTGAAATGCTTTCCGATTACCTCTTCGCGTATTATATTCAATTTTCCAAATCTGCGCATGTGCTCCACTTGGTAAGCATTGATAGCCCTTATTTTCAGATCCCTGTCAATAACTATTATTCCAGTTGATATACTGTCAAATATATCATCACTGAAATTTTTAAGCCTAAGAAGCTCTTTTTTTGCAAGTTCTTTTTCAGTCACATCGCATAGAATTGTCAGAACATATTTCTTCCCTCCAAATTCAAGAGGCTTCATAGCGATCTCCAGAAAACAAACTTTTCCATCATGGTCCAGTTTTTCGACGTCTTGTACACATTCGTTTGAATTAAATACTTTCAAATAACTATATTTTTTCACAGGTATGAGTTCAAACAACTTCTTTCCTTTTATTTCTTCATCTTGCATACCAATTAGCTCTGCAAATCTGTGATTGAAAATCACTACCTCAAAATCTCTGTTAATAACATGTACAGCTTCTTCAAGGTTTTCCACAACCTCTCTCCAGAGTTTAAATTTTTCTTCAATCATATTGCAAATTTTTTATATGCACTTCAATATTTAAAATGTTTTTGATGGGGAATATTTTTATCGAGTGTCGCAATACCTTAAGCGATGAGACACATACTTCTCATATTGCTCCTGCTCCCATGCGCCCACGCAGAGGAATTCTCGNCAATCCCTCCCGGATCGACCTCGATTTCCCTATCCGGCGTTAGTGAAATCACCGCCGAGCAGGTTATTGCATTCTCTTCGCCAGAGTCAGCGCTTGCAGCGCTTACCAGCTTTATAGCCTCTGCTAACACCTCGCTTTATGTNAATGTTTACACCTTCACCAGCGAGGAGATAGCTGGAGCACTGCTGAAAGAGCTTGAAGAAGGCACGAACGTGGTGCTTATGGTGGACAAGGCACCGGTAGGGGGCATGCCGGAGAGGGAGCGCATGCTTCTCGGCACCCTCGCAGCGCAGGGAGCGGAGATCTTTCTCTACGACGGCTCCCTCAGATTCAATCACGCAAAGTATGCGATAGCAGACAACATAAGCGTGCTTGTAACCACTGAAAATTTCGGAAACAGCGGGTTTCCTCTCAATGGAGTTGGAAATCGCGGCTGGGGAGTTATAATAACCAGCAANGAGCTTTCAAGGCATCTAGCAGAGATTTTCTTCGCTGACCTTAGGCATAGTGAGAGGTTTAAAGGCAAAGCGAGTATGCGCATAGCTGCACGCGAACCTGAATCTCACTTCGCTGGCGAGAGATACACCGGCAATTTTCCCGTTGTTGTGGTTATCGCCCCTGAGAATGCGATAGACGCCACGCTTGCCCTACTTAGAAGTGCAAACCGCTCTATCTACATAGAGCAGTTCTACATATACACCTACTGGGGCAAAGCCAAGGAGGGCTCGCCTGTTACAACGCCCAACCTCTTCCTGGAGGAGGCGATAAACGCGGCTCGTCGTGGGGTGGAGGTAAAGATACTCCTGGACTCCACCTGGTACCATGTGAAGGAAGACGACCCCAGAAGCAACCTGCGCACCGTTCGCTATGTGAATGAGATCGCGCAGAGGGAGAACCTCCCACTTGAGGCACGCCTCGCTAAGCCAGATAACAAAGTCAAGAAATACCACCTCAAGGGCGTCGTGGTCGACGGCAAAGCTGTGATGCTGGGAAGCATGAACTGGAATGAGCACTCGCCCAAAAAGAACCGTGAGGTGAATGTGATAATCTACGGCTCGCCAGCGCGCTACTTCGAGAGACTTTTCTTAGATGACTGGGAGAGGAGCGGGGGTGAGAGAAGCAAACAGAACCTGGCAATTTTTGCAGTGCTTGCAGTACTACTCCTAGCTTTAGCGATTAGGCTACGCAACCGCCGCTAGAGCCTTCCTCCGAGAGCTTCGTCGAGCCTGTCGAGGAGCACGTGGAGAGCATGGGGCACCCACATCCCTAGAATAAAAACACCCACGCTTGCGGTGGTGAGATTAAGGTTAAGCCTGTGCTCAGTAAGGAGGATGATGGGCANGAGAAACACTCCCAAGTAAGCAAGCCTCGAGACAAAACCTGCAACCAGAGAATGGCTCAGCCCGCGGTGGCGCATTAGCTTTGCGTAGGGTATCCATATCGCCGCAAGTATGCCCCAGCGGCGCATGCTCCTGGAGCCCCTATCTAGGTCCAAGTCAGGGGAAAGCCACAGCAGACTGAACAGGTAGGCGAGGGTAAAAAGGAGCACATCGCTGGAGGAGAGACGCTCCCAGGCAAGGTACAGCACTGGGATAAGCACAACCACGCCCACAATGGCATGCACCTCATCCCTTGGCAAGCTCACTCCTCCAGTAAAGCCTGCTTAAAAGAGCGGAACTCTGTGTCAAGCACCCTCGCTATGCTGCGAGCCTTTTTCCTGCCTATCCCCGGCACCTTAACCAGCTCCCCTTCCTTTGCGGCGAAAACTCTTCGCGGCGTACGGAAGTGTGTAAGCAGCCGTTCGGCAAGCTCAGTGCCAATGCTGGGCAAACCGCTCACCAGAAACACCTGCCTCTCGGGCATCTCCATCATCTTGGGTTTAGCTCTGATCCTCGGCTTTGAGCGCCGCTCCTCCTGCTCCCTCTTTGCAATGGTGAGAATCGCCTTTGCCACAGACACCTGGTCTTTAACCTGAAGTACCGTTACGNCCATGTCGAGGCTGAGCGAAAAGAGGCTACCCCATATGGCAGAGAAGTTGTTGAACCCGTCGAGCTCCTCCTCTAAGTAGCCTTCGATGAGTATCACCGGCTTTTCATAAGCCTCGCTCAGCCTGCTCGCTTGGTCGAAAAGCCTGCCAGAAAAAAGCGACGACAGATAGTCTCGCGCTGACTTGCGCTCTATGCCAACGCGCTCGCTCACCACGTAGTCGGCGACGGTAAGGCTGCGCAGTTTTACCTTAGCCCCTAGCTCCTGGAGCAGCACAGGCACCTGCGAAGCCTGCTCGCGAACATCCGCAATTACCTCAACCATCTCCTTCCTCCAGCAGGTAAGCCGTAGGTGCGACCACACTCATGTAGGTGTAAACCACCGCCTGAATCAGCCTTCCAATTAAGAATAGCACAACTCCCGCAGCAAAAGCCTTGCCCCTGAACTGCGTGGCCATGCCTATGAGCATGGTTATGAATATAAGGAGCATGAAGAACAGGTTCAGTGCCACCACCTCGCTGCTTCGCCTCACTCCAAGAGAGGTGCTTCTCTCCATTGTGGCGAGAAAGCTCCTGCCCTCGAGCACAGTCACCGGCACTGCGAAGAAGAAGAGCAGCGCAAAAACCACAACGCCGAGTAAGGATATCCCCAGGGTTACCAGTGCGAAGAGGGCAGAGCGGGTGTACATGAAGCCGGCCAGGGTTAGAGAGCTGATAAGGAAAACGCAGGCTACGAAGAGCAGGGCAGCGACGCCTATCGCCAGGAGGCTTCGCCACCGCGAGAGCGCATGCCTGAGCGCTAGCATCAGCGAGACCTCACCACGCCTATGTTGCG
>Ga0116851_107_pt1 | contig 9298 bp, 7 predicted proteins | sample Deesub1362A_J573_FD_85034 | JGI IMG/M metagenome (GOLD analysis project Ga0116851, IMG submission 85034)
GCCCCACCAGCTACTTCTGCATGTATTTGTCGTAAATGCAGTAGTTTTCCACATCCTTTCGCTGGACGCCACACTTGTAGCGGGTGAGTCCGTCACAGTAGCTTATTGGTATGGGACAGTTTTCGCACTTCTCCAAGTCCACCTGACCACCGTTACACTGCCTGGAATTAACATGACAAAGAAAATCGAGTAAGTTTTATTAATCGAGCGCATACATTATTCTCAGCATGTTAGAATGCGATGTGCTTGTGGTGGGTGCTGGGCCAGCGGGTGCGAGTGCTGCGTATTTCTGCACACAGTTTTCTGACAAAAAAGTTATTTTATTAGAACGGCTAAACAAAGGTAAATTTTTAGATACGATAGAATTTTAAGGTGATAATATGGAAAAAGAATTAATAAAAAACGAGTTGATTAAAATCGTTGGACCTGAGAATGTATTCACAGAGAAGATTCAGAGACTTTGCTATAGATTTGGAAATGTTGTTGAACACCGATTAAATCCTCCAGATTTCTTACCAGATTTTGTGGTTAGACCGAACTCTTCAGAGCAGATATCTTCAATTTTAAAACTCGCCAATAAATATAAAATTCCAGTAGTTGTTTGGGGGGGAGGTACTGATTTTAGTGGTGCGAATAGTCCCATAAAAGGCGGGATCTTGATAGACATGAAGGGATTTAATAAAATTTATATAGATAAAGAAGAACGAACCGTAACTGCTGGGGCAGGGGTAACTTTGAAAATGATATCAGAACATGCCGAAAAAGAAGGTTTTTTATTTGAACATGAATTGACAAGCCAACATAGTGCAACTCTAGGGGGCGCTATCGCAACAAACTCTTTTGGCTACAGATCTGGGAAATATAGGTCAATTCAAAATCTAATCTTAGGGATGGAGATAGTACTTCCAACAGGTGAAATAATAAGAACAAAACCATTATTTAAGACGTCTACAGGTTATGATATAAACTCTCTCATGGTGGGGAGTGAAGGAACTTTAGGCGTTATTACCGAAGCCACTTTAAGACTTTCACCAAAGCCAGAGGCCAGAAAAATTTTTACATACATATTTAGCACCTTCGATGAAGCCGTAAAAGCAGCAAAAAAAATACATGAAATTATTACTCCTGATTTTTTTGAATTGTTTGAGTTGAGTTTTATAGAATACCTTGAATCAAAGAAAGAGTTCTTAAAAATGTACTTAGATCCTTCAATCTCTGAAATATTTAAAGATAATGGAGAATCTTATCCAGCAATCATGACGGTTGGTTTTGAAGGCAAAAAAGAAATAGTTGATATTAAGGAGGGTATAGTAGATAAAGCTCTAAATGGTACCATTAAGATAAATAACGAAGAATTTTATGAAAAAAGATTTGTAAAATATCATGAAGATTTTGAGAATATTCTAGAAATTATTCCAGGGGTTTCTCTTGATGAGTATAGTTATGCAAGTTTCGATATTTCTATACCTATAAAAAAGGTAACAAATATGGCTAAAATTATACACAAAATAGCAAAAAAATATCCTGAAGTTTACCTTATAGATATTGACCTATATTCTTCAATGTCAGTTGTAGGCGTAGATTTCTTTGTTCCTCTACGCACAAACGATTATGTTAAGTTGTCTAAAGATATATATAAAAGAGTAATAGAATTTGGAGGTTCTCTATCATCAGCTCATGGAGTGGGCACTAGACTACTTCCCTTTTTAGAAGAAGATGTTGGTAAAGAATTCATTGAAGTAATGAATAAAATAAAAAGGGCATTAGACCCACAGAACATTCTAAATCCAGGTAAACTGGGTGATATACATTGAAAATGGATAAAAATAATTTAAGGGAAATTTATCTTTGCTTAAATACTAGATGTAATTATTGCAGAGATACTTGTGGCGCTTTTAAAAGATATAAGATGGACTTTAACTCTCCTAGAGGAAAAATAGAGCTAATATATGAAACACTTAATAATAGGGTAGATGCTGAAAAGGTTGCAAAGATTGTTTACATATGCATGGCATGCAAAAAATGTGCTAAAGCTTGCCCCTACGGTATAAATACTTCGGAGATCTTATGGAATTATAGAAATTTATTCAAATCTCACTGTGCTAGGAAATATATCTTTATTACTGCCTATCTATTTAGATCCTTATTGGAACGCTTTAAATTGTAATAAATTCTGTGTAGAAGGCACTGGAGCAATGATACATCTGGCGGGTAAATGCCAGCATTTATTTGGGTCTAATTTAATATTATTATCAAGGGATTTTGCTAAAATAGCACCTTGATCGAATTTCGGTTCAGCAAATCCGAGGTTTAAGCATGCTTTTCGTCTCCACTCTAACCTTCTATCGAAAATACTCGCTACAAAATTATATCTTCTTGAAGATTCAATACTCATTAAATATTTAAGCATTTGGGTTGGTAATGTAGAATTTTTATATTTTGGTATCACTACAAATTCATCAGGCGTAAATCCAAAGAATATCTGCCAGTTTTTATCATAGAATGGTTTTCCAAACATCCACCCACTCCAAGCAGAAGTTATATATGTTAACACACCCACGATTTCTGAATCTTTTTCTGCCACAATCCCGTTAATATTGTTATTTTTTACTATTTTTTTAAATTCGTTATAATCATAAAATGAACTAAGTTCCATATTTATGTTTGACTCATTTATTATTTCACATACATTTTTAATATCTGATTGTTTCATGGGTCTTAAGATTATACCTTGTGGGAGGGCTTTAACAAATTTAGATTTAACTTTATTGTAATAATTGAATAATTTGAAAATTGATTTCCAGAATACGTCTATTTTTGTTTTCCATACATATGGATAGCTTCCTTCTAATGCAATTCCACTAGAAAACCAATTTGCTCCTTTAATCCAACGGAATCCCATTTTTTCAAAGAAACTTTTGTGATTATTAATATTTTTGAGGAAATCCCATCCACAAAGAATCGTTATATCCTGTTCTTTTAGTTCTTTTTCTATTTCAATAAATAATAACCGAAAAATTTCATCATATTTATCCAAATATTTGGGGAGGATACAATTATCTACAAAACACCCAATTTTAGTAATTTCATCGCCGATTTTTCCATTTCGAATTATAACACCTAAAGAGGCGACTATCTCATTATTAGATTCAACAATCTTCGTTATATAATTACCGGACATCTTATATCTATAGATCCAATTATTAGGAACCCTGACGTACTCAAATTCTTTTTTATTGTAGAATATAGATTGATAAAATAAATCTAGAAGTTGTTGATCTTTTTCCCTAGAATATTCTACTACTTTAAAATCCATAGTATCTTACCCCATAGCTAATATCATATTATAGTGTTAACTGTATAAAAATTTCTCTACTTAAATAAGGAATAACTATTTCACTAATGTGTATATTAAGTCCTTTGGAATTCACTTGTGTTTTTTAGCTACTGCTTCCATTCTAACCATTGAAAGGAGACCTCTCTAAACCTCGAAAAGATTATTACCTTGATGGACAGAATAGTTAGGACATGAAATTCAAACATCGTAAAGTTGGTTTATTAACCACATTTTTACTGTTATATACCATTAGTAACGTTTCAGCGAAACCTATTACAGAAAATTTTGCAATACCGCTTTTCATTAAATTTTACATAATTGCATTGGGTATTCACCATGCTTCAATGATTGCTTTAGTATGGGAGATAAAAAGATTTTCAAGGTCCAAAGTCTGGAATAACATTTTTAATGCAAATATGTTTGGAGTATTTATAACTTTCACGCTAGCATTACTCTTATACAATCTTTATATTAATTCTACATTTGGACAGTATATTCTAATTATTTGCATAATTTTGGATATAATAGCACATATTTTTGCATCATTAACCACCTATCATTTAGTAAAACCTATAATAAAAGAACAATTGGACTTATTTAGAAAAAGATATGTAGCTATTTATATCGGTTTTCCGGGACTTTTATACATTTTAATTACGAGTGTTTTAGGGATTAAATTTCCAATCGTTTCAACTTTTCTACCTCTTTATATCATTGGATTATTTTTCGTGGTGATAATATTTTACTTTATATATTCTCCGTTAATAATTTCAAGGGCTTATGCAAAAATAGGTTTCGTCAGAAAACCATTCTTATATGCTTGCATTGGAGCCATATCATTTGTAATTTCTGCAATTTTGGTGCTGTATTTTGCTTTCAATTATACCGTAATTGAAATACAGCAAAAATTATTTTACAATATATCCTTTTTTGTTCTTGCAAGCATTTTTTCACTAATATATTATACAAAATTTATTATTGAATACCCCTCACTTCTCCAGCCAAAATGGCGTGCTTTGATGCCATTCGACATCGTCAAGGTTACAGCCTCTATAACTATCGCCTTTCTCGCCCTCTCGCTCTACTTCTCAATCAAGGAAACCCCATACTTTGATATTTACTCCACCATCTCACCTTTCTGGTATGCGATTGTCCTGATTCTTACACTTTTAATCGGAGTTGTCTCCTTCTATACCCGCGTCGTTGGAGAGAGGACTGGGCTGAAATACTGGAATTATCTCAAGATAGGGCTCTTTGTGCACACGGGGGCAAGCTTTTATGTTCTTGCATTGACGATGTTCTCCTGGGACAGCCTTGGAGAGAAATCGCGGCTATTGGCAATAGTATATATCACCCTTCTCTTTGCTTTCTACATATTTTACATACTAGACCTTCGTTCAATAGTAAAAAATCTAAGAATTCAGGTAAAATATGACACTCTCAACTTCTCAAGATATCTCGTATCCTACATCTCCGTATTCTTCATAATATTCTTCGGAATAGGGTTCACCTATGGCAAATCTTTGCCAGCAATTGGCGTACTCAACATTGAAAACTATCCTCTAATAATCGCCTTCATTGTAATCTTCCTCATCTCGTACATAGGATACCTCAGCACAACCCATAAAGGTTTTGAGGAGCTAATGGAGAAGAGTATCTGGACGAACCTAAGCTACCTGAGCGGCTTCGCAGCCTTTGTGATTGTTTACCTCTTCTATAAATCCTTCACCCAAGTGGACATGTTTCCCCTCCACGGTGCATTTTTCCTTGCCTACTTCGCCGTACTTGTAATAGAGATATACGCCATAAACACACTAAAAATTAAGCACCTTTCCGAGGAAACGCACAGCGTTGTTGACCTCCTAAATCACCACGCCAGCTTCTGGATTCGTGTAGACGCGCTGAAAGAAATCCTCGACAGGGTGAAAAAAAGGTTTGCTGAGGAATATCCAGAAGCTGAAGAAATAGAATTCGACGCCACCACGCGAACCTTCTGGTTCCCTGAAATGAGCGAAAAAGCCAAGAATGCGCTGGCTACGGCTATCCTCCTGGAGATGTATTCCAGCGAAGACATCAAAAAATTCTCTCTAAAGCGTCAGAGTTTGGAGGAAATTAAAACAGATATTGAGAAAATACTTGGCGTTGATGTCTTAAACTTACCCGAAGACCTCAAAAAACATTTTGAAATAAAAAAATATTATCCTCTGGTGTTGAATGATACCCTAAAAGCGGTTTCTGAAAAAATATCTGCTTTCGTTCCTGAAAAAGAAAATAGAAATATAATATTAAAGTTGGCAAAAATAAGTGAATTTTTCAGAAGTTTGAGCAATGGTGACGACCCTCCGCCTATGGATGAAAAAGAATTCAGCCGTAATCTAAAGCTCTACTTGGATTCTCTAGAAGAAAGCTTTCCCTTTGAATATTCACTTTTCAGGACTGCGATAACCAAAACCATAAATGAAAAACTATCATCCTATGGCATAAAGGGTGAAGAAGCGCTGAACATCATACCGACAGGCATAGAAGCCTTTGATGAATTGATAGGTGGAGGACTGACAAGAAACTCATCCACCCTTATTATAAGTGAGGAAACAAGAGCAAAATCCATATTTATTAAATCTTTCATACTAAAGGGATTAAAAAATGGAGATAAGGTAATATATTTTACTTCGAATGTATCTTACGATGAAATCAGGGATTTGATTCTTAAAGAATTGCCACGGAGAAGTCTTAAAAATCTCATATTTCTGGACTTGAATTACACTCTGAATACAAAGCGCGCATTAACAAATCTTCTAGAAGAGGATGGCAGGATTATAGTACCTCTAAGTCTTACCCTAATTCAGCATGCAATAGTAAAAAGCATAAAGTCTCTGCCGAAGGAGAAACACAAACGCGTAGTGATTGACATATTCTCCGACCTAATCTCCTACTACAAATGGGAAGAGATGGAGGAGATACTAATAAAGTATCTCGAAGGATACAGGCGATGGAACTGCACTTCTTTAATCGTGCTTAACCCAGAAATTATATCCAGAAGGGAAATAGAGGGTATGAAGAAGTTCTTTGACAATTCTCTGATATTAAATAGCTCAGGAAGAGAAGTAAAAATAACAATAGAGAAGTTATACGGAGGGCTGCCAAAGGACAGGTCGGTTATCATAAAATATTGATGAATTCAGACATTAATTGTTTTTAACTGGATTTCTGATAGCAAGAAATATTTAAAATTATTTTGATTTTTTTTAGAAAAAACTGCCAGGAAAATTATGAAATTTTAGTAATTATTATATATTGATGACGGGTAATTTATAGAGATGGAGGGATAGAAATGTTACCATTGTTGGCGATATATGCCCTGATTGGAGGTGGCCTGAAATATATAGATGACGCCTTCGACGAAGGCATACACAGCAGACGAGTTGCCTCTATTCTAGCTTCGATTCTCGTGGTACTGTGGGTAGCCCTCTCTGCAACCGACCCCTACTCTGCAACAATACTCACAGCGGTGCTGCTTGGCGTGCTGTTCTCAGGCAAAATTGATAACTGGGTCTTCACCGCAAGTACCGGTGCGATTGTTCTAACTATTCTGTTTCTTGCACGAGAAAACCTTCTCCTTCTGCCCCTGGCGATACTCACCATCTTCGGCATAATAGATGAGAAGGGTAATGACTATGTAGACTCACATCGAGCGCATAGGTTAATGGAGTTCTTCTTTACCCACAGGTTTGCCCTGAAGCTGGCTCTGCTTGCACTGTGCATAGCCTCTCTGCTACCATTCGCATACTTCGTGGCCTTCATGTGCTTCGATCTTGCCTATGACACCGTCGGCTACCTTGGCACAGTTGAGCTAAGCAAGATAGATATAAAGCGCATGCCCATGCTGAGAAGTCTTTACAGGATAATTGTATTTGGATAAAAAAAAGCAATGTGATATGCCCTGGCTCAAGAGTGAAAGAAAGGTTCATTCAGAAGAAGGTATATACGGTGCCGTTTTAGTTGACAGCAGTCTCAACATTACAGGAGCCTTATGCGATAATGAAGAAATGCTGGGAGGGAGTGTCTCAGATTTTTTTAAATATTTTGACCTAGATTATGGGGAAGAGGAGGAACGGTTGCTAAAGGATGCGATAACCAATGGAAAAGAAGCAGTTATAGAAATTTCGTCTGCTAAAGAAACTCTAAATCTCATATTAATGCCCATAAAGCTTTACAACAAAAAATGGTGGCTTTTAATTCTGAAGAGGCGGGATGTGACCCTTGACGAGCTTGAAGAAATAAAACATAACATACTGGCTAACATAAGTCACGAACTTTTAACCCCAATAACAATTGCAAAGGCTTCTCTGGAAATCATTGACCCGACACCAGAAGAAGAGGAGATTCTCTCCACTGCAATGAACGCAATCGTAAGACTGGAAAAACTTCTCAGGGACCTGGTTAGGATAGGGCAGATAAGAGAGCCCATGGAGGCACATGTGCTGCAAATCCGCGAGGTGGCTGAGGATGCTTTCAGGCTGATGAAGAAGAATGCAGAGAGCAAGCGCATAAGCATTGAGATGAGCATCGAAGATAACCTGCCTGAAGTGGAAGGAGATAGAGATGCGCTGGTACACCTCATGCTCTTACTGCTGAACAACGCCATAAAGTTCTCCCCAGATGGAGGAAAGGTAAAGATTTATGCAAGGTGGCGAGCCCCGGAACGCTCTCTGGGGAGAGGTATGGTAGAGGTGTGCGTGGAGGATACAGGAATAGGCATCCCTCTTGAGGAGCATGACAGAATTTTTGACCTGTTTTATCAGATAGACCGGGGCCCCAGCAGAAGATATGGAGGAATAGGGCTTGGGCTCTTCCTTGCAAAAAGCATAGTTACCAGCCACAATGGCGAAATATGGGTGGAGAGCGAGCCCGGCAGAGGCTCAAGGTTCTGTTTTACCCTGCCAACCAGTTCAGGAATAGAGAAAAGGAGGCTGTAGGCTTTTTTATGAGTGTTGAAAAACTGGTGGTAAATAAAAATCTAAAGGAAACTGCACGCCCAGCGCACGGCGGTGATGTGTGGAGGTATTCCCAGGTTGTAGACTTCAGCGCAAATGTGAATCCGCTGGGACCAAGCGAGAAAGTGCTCGAGGCAATTGGCAAGGCGACAGCTGAGATTACAAGTTATCCCCCTTCAGGTGAGGAGCTGCGTTCTGCGCTGGCGGAAAAGCATGAGGTAAAACCAGGCTGCGTGGTCCTCGGGAATGGTTCCTCAGAGCTAATAAAAGCATTCTGTGAGGTGTTTTTGACCAGTGGCAATACTGCGATAATTCCACAGCCTACCTTCTCTGAATACGAGTACTTCTCCATGCTGTACGGCGCACGCATGCGAGAGGTGCTAATCCCCCCTGTGGGTGATGACGGTATACCGAAGAGTTTGAATGGGGTAAAGGCAGTTTTCCTGTGCAATCCCAATAACCCCACAGGGGGCTCGACTCCACTTAAGGAGATAGAGGCACTGGCTGAAGAGGCGGGAAAAGAGGGCTGCGTGCTTCTCGTGGATGAGGCGTATGTGGAGTTCTCAGAGCTTGAGAGCGCCTCGCAGCTCGTGGAAACCTTTCCAAACCTNATTGTTCTCCGCTCCATGACAAAATTCCACTCTATCCCCGGGCTGAGGTTCGGCTACGCCATAGCCTCGCNAGANGTGGCGCGGTACCTCAGCCTGGCTNTACCACCATGGAATGTGAACACCCTAGCTATGCGTGCAGCGCTCGCAGCACTGGAAGATGAGGAGTTTGTTAAGAAGAGCAGAGAGTACCTAGCAAGNGAGAAGGAGCGTCTCTTCTCAGAGCTTAGCCGCCTGCCAGCGNTAAAGGTTTATCCCAGTGAGGCAAACTTTTTCCTAATAAACATCAAAAAGACAGGCATGAGCTCACAGGAGATGAAAGCTAAGCTCGCTGAAAGAGGGTTCCTCATCCGCGACTG